>Ga0114958_10000420_pt1 | contig 36136 bp, 33 predicted proteins | sample C_130208_EF_Meta_FD_89577 | JGI IMG/M metagenome (GOLD analysis project Ga0114958, IMG submission 89577) | Freshwater microbial communities from Lake Croche, Canada to study carbon cycling - C_130208_EF_MetaG | ecosystem: Environmental > Aquatic > Freshwater > Lake | place: Lake Croche, Canada... | reverse complement strand
CGCTCCGCCGTTCAACAACCATTGATAAGTAAATGGGGCGGTGCCTCTTGCGGTCACTGCAAAACTTGCGCTCCGGCCGTTGGTCGTGGTTAAACTCACAGGCCCGGAAAGAATCGACGGCGGAATGATAACCGAAAGGACGGCCACGCTGCTCGTAACTGCCCCGCTCACATTTGTCACCACAACCACATAGTTCCCGGCGTTGTTGGTGCTGACCGGATTAACAATCAGGTTGGTGGAGTTTTTACCCGTCAGATTAACACCATTCAACCGCCACTGATATCCCAGGGTCAAGGAACTGGAGGCGGTGACTGCGAAGGTAGCGCTTTGCCCCTGTGCGACAGACTGGCTGGCGGGTTGCGAAAGGATGGCGGGCAACTGCGCTGGAACAACAACCGTTAAAACAGCAGGGGCACTGGTAACACTTCCCACGCTGTTACTCACGACGACGACATAAGACCCGGCGCTGTTTGTGGTGACAGGGTTAATGACAAGGCTGGAAGCGATTTTGCCTGCCAAGTTTGTCCCAGCCAAACGCCATTGATAGGAAAGCCCCGCCCCGGTTGCTCCCACGCTCAGTGTAGCCGTGCCACCCGTGGCAACCGATTGACTACTGGGCTGGTTTGTAATGGAGGGAGCTGCTAAGACCGTCAACACCGCCACCACGCTGGTCACACTCCCACTGCTGTTATTCACGACCACATCATATGAGCCTGCATTAGTGGATGAGGCAGGGTTGATGGTGAGGGTAGAATTCGTTTGACCGTTGACCGCGCCGCCATTGAGACGCCATTGATAGCTCAAGGGGGACACGCTGCCCGCACTCACAAAAAAGGCCGCAGCCGACCCCGCGTTCACTGTCAAATTGGTTGGCTGGCTCGAGATGGTCGGAACCGCCGCCGGCAAAGTCAAAGTAAGAGTGGCGACGGCACTTGTCATACTTCCGCCCATATTGCTCACCACCACATCGTAGTTACCCGCATTGCTTGCCACCAGGCTAGAACCGGTCTGACCAGACAATGCGACCCCGCCAAATCGCCACTGGTAGGTGATGGGAGAAGTGCCGCTGGCCGCCACCGTAAAAAGCCCACTCTGACCGCTTATCACCGATTGGTTGGCCGGCTGCGTCGCGATGCCGACCGGCACAATCACCGTCAACCCCGCAGTCGAACTCGTGACGCTGCCGCCGGAGTTAGTGACAACCACACTGTAACTGCCGGCATTGTTTGTTAAGACGGGATTAATGACGAGGTTTGAAGACGTCTGACCGCTCAAGCCCGTTCCGTTGAATAGCCATTGGTAAGCCAGCGGCGCGGTCCCCGTGGCGGTGACGACAAACGCCGCTGATTGGCCATTGGTCACAGTGAGGCTTCCGGGTTGCCCCACTACCACCGGCGGCGCGGCCGTCGACGGAGTAACCGTGATCACCAAAGTAGCAGTGGTGGTTTCTTTTGCAGGGGCGTTGGCCGAAGACTTAGCCGTCAGGCCGACATTATAGATTCCGGTCGTGGTCGGGGTTCCGGACAGAGTGGAACTGGAAAGAGCCAATCCCGGGGGCAGGCCAGTGGCGGCCCAATAGCCTGCCGACATGGGTGCGGTGGTCAACCGCATGCTGAACGCCTTGCCCTGAACGATATTTGTGGACAGCGGACTGGTAATCACGGTCGATGCCCCGGACACCGCATCCACCGCGCCCATGGTGGCCGCCGCACCGATAGCCCAGCGGAAAATGATGGCCATTAGACTGGAGGAAGACTCCAGTATGGCCACCGCCGGCCGCGCCACAGGAAGAATCTGCAGCGCGGCCGCCAGCAGGAGAGACGGAACCCTAAGAACCTGAAAGGCCTTGGTAGACATAAAATAAAAGCTAGTTTTTTTGGTTTTTCGAAGGAGTCTCCAATGCTGCAACCGACTTGGCATTGGGCATAAGGACGATGTAAGTGGGCAATCCCATCACACCAAACTCGTCCAGCACCGGTTTTAGCGAGGCCTCGTTCAAGCGCTCGGCTTGAAATTTCACAGTGATGAAGTCCTTGGCCAGGCGATCCTGCACCTTTTTGTCGCCGAAAGTGGAGTGCTCCATGGCTTCACAGTTCTTGCACCAACTGGCCCAGAAATCGACGACCACCGGGACGCCGGTTTGGCGGGACTGCTTCAAAGCTGATTCCAAGGCGCGAACATCGCTCTCCGCGTTACGAGCCTGCACCTGACCGGCGCCGCCCCGGCTCAAATCTGTCAGACTATACCCAATCCATCCATACCAGGCCGCAAACCCGAAGATGAACACCCCAAAGGCGTATTTGACACGGGTCATCCAAGCACCGGGCTTGGGGAGAAAAGAGAGCCCGGCCGCCGCGAAGGGCCAGGGGATGGCCATGCCTAATCCCAGAACAAAGGGCAGAAGCAAGCCGAATACATTGCCCTTTTGAAAGAATGATGTGGCCAAGAGCAGGACTGAGATAACGACCGGCGCGACGCAGGCGCCGGCCAACAGCGCGGAAATCGCGCCCATGGTTCCAGCCGCGACAAAAGCCCCTCCGCCCGAAGACTGCCCGCCCCCGCTTTGACGCTGGAACCGTGACAAATCCACCGCGAGTTTATCAAACATCGCCAGTCCGAGAATGATAAAAACCGCCGCGATTCCGAAGTTGAACCAGGGACTGGAATTGAGCGTGCCAAACTTTGAACCGGTGAGCACCACGACAAGGCCCAAGACCCCGTAGGCCAGGGCCATGCCAGACCCATAGGTGCTCCCCAGAAGAAAACTCCGCCTGCGATTTTGATTCTTCGCCCCCGCCCCAAGGATAGCCAGGTTGATGGGGATCATCGGCAACACGCAGGGTGTCAGATTCAGGGCTAGCCCGCCCAAGAGAATTAAACCTACCGTCGCCGCGGTGCCGAATTTGGCGAGGTTCGAAAAGAGATCCTTCGGGGCTTGGGCCAGTCCTTTGGATTCATCGAGGAACCGCAGGAACTTCTCGCTCCCGAGGTATCCGGAAGCACGGGCCGCCACGTGGAAGTCAGCGGCGAGTTTGCCGCCTCGGGCTTGAGCCGCCGCCGGCGCGGCTTCATCCTCCAACCGTGCAACAGTGCCGGCCGCCCCAATGTTCCAATTGAGGGTCTCTGGGAAATAGCATTCCGACTCGTTGCAGCCCTGATAATTGACCGTCAGTTTCAGCCCGGTGGCGCGGGAAACGGCCAGAGCATAGGTGGCCACGAAATCCTGCTCATAAACCAGCCGTTCAGATTTGCTGAACTTGTCGGTCACCTGCCGGGCGGCGGGAAGCTGCGTGGCGATTCTTGCGCCGTCCAATTCCAACGAAATCCTGTCGGCATACAGATGGTGATGCTCCGGCACGTGAAACTTTACCGTCAAGATCGGACTCCCATTGGATGCCACCACGGCCGGTGTGACCACAAACGGGTTGACCTCCTCCACCGGTTCGGCATGAACGGGGGAGGTAGCCCAGAGCAATTGCGCAAGCAGCAGGGTCGTGCGAAGACCAAAATATTGGCGGGTTTTCATGAGACTTTGGCGAGACGAGATGGGTTCATTAGGACGGACAGTCAAGGGACGGGAACTGTTAAAAGGCCGCCCCCCCACCCGCTCTCTGGCCGCAACGCGGGGAGAAGTTATCTTGGCAGCCGGGTGAGGGGGGGGTCATTCCACTAATTCGGTCGGTTCAATTGATGAAGCAGGCGATCGGGTCGGTCAGTTGCAACCGCACCCGCCGCCTCCGATTCCGCGGCCGCCTGTGGCGGCTTCACGCGAAAACCACATGTGTTCGGCCATCATACTGCCAAGCGGATTGGCATCCGCCCGCATTACCGGGTCCGCCAGCGCCCCGCGTTCCCAAGGGCTGACATGCTGACAACCGGCGCCAAGCAAAAGAACCAACGGCATTGAAGAGAGGAGAAAAATTCGGGATAGCGACATAATCGGATTATTTCAGGAGTGCTTCGATCTCTTCGGAATATTTCTTTTTGGTTTCCTCACCCTTGAATCCCCGGTGGAAAGAGTGGATTTTCCCGCTTTTATCCAGCAGGAATGAGCTGGGCATGGTGGGGATTTTCACCTCGCGGACGAGCTTGTTGCCCGCATCCCGAACGATGGAGAAACTGGCGGCGCGGCCCTTCAAAAAGGCATCCATGTCCGCCTTGTTCTTGTCCAGATTCACCGCCACAATCACCAATCCTTTGGCGGAATATTTCTGATAAACCTCCTCCATCACCGGGAAGGACTCCTTGCAGGGGCCGCACCAGGATGCGAAAAAGTCGACCAGCACCACCTTGCCCTGAAGCTCGGGCAGCTTGCCTTCCAGTCCGTATTTGGCCAGATCCGGGAAGGTGTCTCCTTCCTTGAGCGAGGCGCTGAAGACAAGGGTGGTTCCAAGAAAGATGGCTGCCAGAGCAGTCGTGAGTTTTTTTGTGATCATAGGTTTTATTTTAATGGAATTTGGGTTGCGGGCTAAAATCCGACCGTAAGGCCAATGCTGCCAACGTGGGCCTTGGGGTATTGGGCGGCGGCGGTGAATCCGTCCGTGCCATACATTTCATAGCGCTTGTAGTCGGCACCGATCGAAACACTCTTCCAGACCTTGACGGTGGCCTCCACCCCGTAGGTGAAGGAGTTCAGAGCCGAGAGCCGGTAGTCGGCCGAGTAATAGGCCGGCATCTGAATGGGAGACGCCGGATCCGAAGGGTCGCCGGCAAAGTGCGTTCCGTAAAATGAAGCGGCCGATTGCTTGTGAAAGCGGAACATCGGGGAAAGGACCAGGCGCGAGCCGATTTTTTGATTCCACTGCAAGGATGTGGTGTGGGCCACGATGCCAAAGCTGTCGTGACTGAAGCGATAAGTGAGCTCGGCCGCCCCGCGCACCGCGTCGAAATAATGCGACAAGGAAGTGAAAACCACCTGCCGGAGTTTATGATCGGGCCGGTTTTCCGGCCAGACCGTGAAGGGATACGGCGCATAGTAGGGATAATTGTCGAAGAGAACGCGCTTGTAGGGATCGTTCAGAAAGCCACTCGCATACCCCACGGTCAGATTCAGGGTTGCGATCGTGTTGGGATCCATCAACTGCGTCAAACCCAGCAGGACATCCGTGTCGTCTTTTCGAATGGGTGCCTCAACGGGATTCAGGGGCGAGGTGGGCGTGCTGTAATACTCACCCGGGTTTGGCAGGATATGGTCGAAGGAATGGCTCGCGCCTATGCTCACCGTGGTGTTCTTTTCATTGAAATCAATGGCATCGTTCAACGCCGCGCCGATAGACCGGTAGTCGTGCTCCTGACTGACGGAAAACTGGGGCGTCAAGGTGTGATTAGACAGCTTGATGGGCAGCTGCAGAAAGCCCCCCTGCCGCATGTCATGCATCTCGGCCATCGCAACAGAAGTCTGGCCGGGCAGAGGCGGCGCGCCCGTGGGGGTGGCCCCGGACACGGCGTCGTTCACAAAGTTGCCCTGCAGCGAAACTGAGCTGCTCAGCGCGGTATCCCAATACACACCGTGGGTCTCAATCTCGATTCGCCCGGCGTCCTCCTTGTAATAATCGTAGCGATAATCTACACGGTTTTCGCCTCTGGCCCGCAGGAAAGCGGTCAGGTAGACGAAACCGCCCGCGAGCAGGGTGGTGATTTTGCCTGCTTGAAATGACGCCGGTCGACTGGAACATCTGGCCGGCCCGAGATTAGATATGATATTTGTCACAGCAATTTCCGCTTTGGGAAGCAGACCGGATGCCAAAGCCCCGCTCCCGGCCAAGCCCAAGTCGTTTCAAGCATTTATTTTCCACAGCGTTGCTTCAAAATCCGCAGCTAGGGAACGGACTGGGCTACTCCGATCCTGAATCTGGAAGGCGCAACCCCGCTGGCGAGATCCCCCACTCACCGAGCTGCCTCAATTTCCGACCCCGGAAGCATGAATTGTGGACAGGGCGCTCGCCAACCGGCTGAATTGATAGACGTCCACCGCTCCTCCTCCGACACACCCAGCAAACCAAAAATTGGTTTCCTTGAGGAGAGCTGCGGGCTTGGCAACCGCGGATTTTGCTCCCCGGCTCGCGCTGTCACCGAGGAGCGCGAAGGGAAAGTTCTATAACCGCGCCGAACCGCCGGGGAATCGGTTCTCGGGGCTGCTGCTCAGAGCGACCTCCCTCATGGACCGGACCGGGCTGCGCCATGCGAACAGGAAAAAAATCCGCGAATCCTCCGCCCGGATGGAACCCCTTGAAGATTCATTAACCATTGCAGGAAAGGTTTCTAGAGATTAAACAATCCAAATGAATGGCAACGAACCCGCAGCCTGCGAGGCAAAACCCTGCTTCGCCTCGCCCCGTCCGAATGGCGCGGGGCAACTCGGGATCGACCTCCGGGTTCTCCGGAGCCAGCACCGCACCCCACGACCCGCTTGCAGAGGCAGGAAGTGTCACGCACCTCTAGGAGATCTGCCGGCCGCGAAGGCTATGGCCGGACAAATCCCGCTGGGGTTCTGACTTGAACCGTTCTGCGCGCGGCTTTAGAGTGGCGCCTAGTAACTCTTGATGAAAGCGATTCTGGCTCTGGAAGACGGCACTGTGTTTCACGGCGGAGGCTTTGGCGCGCGCGCCTCGGCCTGCGGCGAGGTTTGCTTCAACACCTCCATGACGGGTTATCAGGAAATCCTCACCGATCCTTCCTACAAGGGACAGATCGTCACGATGACCTATCCGCTCATCGGAAATTACGGCGTGAACAGCCAGGACATGGAATCCTGGAGACCGCATGCCGGGGGCTTAATCATCCGGGAATTGTCTCCGGTGGTCAGCAACTGGCGGGCGGACTTTTCACTGAGCGACTATCTGAAGCAACACGGAATCCCCGGCATTCAAGGTGTCGACACCCGTGCGCTGACCAAGAAACTGAGGGTGCGAGGTGCCCTGAACGGGTTCATCACCACGGAATCCATTTCCGAAGCGGAGGCTGTCCAGCGGGCCAAGGACTTTGTTTTCACCGGGGTGGACTATGTGAAAGAGGTCACCCATGCCGCCGCCTTTCGCTGGGACGAGAAGGATGAGCAAAGCGGCGCTTTTCAACTCGTTCGGGGCGGGGAGCAGACCGATGCCCGGAACCACCGCAAGCCCCTGCCGCCGGCGGACATACCCATCGTGGCCTTTGATTTCGGGATAAAATATAACATCCTCCGGCGCCTGCGTCAGCATGGGTTTGCGGTTCAGGTGCTGCCGGCCACGGCCACCGCCGCGGACGCCTTGGCCTGCAAGCCGGCGGGAATTTTCCTTTCCAACGGCCCCGGAGATCCGTCCGCGCTTTCCCACATTGTGCGTGAAATCAAAACGCTCACCGACTCGGGCATCCCCCTGTTCGGGATCTGCCTTGGACACCAGATTCTGGCCCAGGCTTTGGGCGGGAAAACCTTCAAATTGAAATTCGGACACCGCGGGGGCAATCAGCCGGTCAAGGACCTGGAAAGCGGCCGGGTGGAGATCACCTCCCAAAACCATGGCTTTGCAGTCGATCCGTCCTCACTACCATCGGATGTGGCGGTAAACCGGATCAACCTCAACGACCAGACGGTCGAAGGTCTGAGGCACAAGTCCAAGCCGGTTTTCTGCGTGCAGTACCATCCCGAAGCCGCTCCCGGCCCGCATGATTCCACCCCGTTGTTCGCCGAATTCCGCGCGCTGATCGAGCGGCATTGAAACCCGCCCATCCAACGTTTGCGTTTGACTTGGGTTGAACAGAAGACATAATCAGAACAGAATTACAACCGTGCTATGGCAATACTAGTTGTCCTCACCGCAGGATTAGCCAGCCGATCCCACGAACTGAACGTGGAAAAGACAACTATTGGCCGGCTGGATGACAACACCTTCCAAATCCCAGACCCCTCCGTTTCCAGTCATCACTGTGAAATTCTGCTCCGTGGCAGCGATGTGGTTGTAAAGGATCTGGATTCCACAAACGGCACATTCCTCAACGGAAACAAGATCACCGAAGGCGTCCTGAAGCCGGGTCAGACCCTGCGCTTGGGCCAGATTGAATTGCGTCTGCAAACCGAGGCCGGCACAGAAATCCCTACTCCCAGCCCGGCCGCCAAAAAGTCAGGAGAGCAAACCACTCTGACCAAGCGCGGCGGCGGCGTCAGCTTGAACGAACTGGAAAAGGGCCCCATCACTGGAGGATTCGACACCTCCAGCAAAATCTTCGCCAAGAAAAGCAACAAGACCAACAAGCTCTTCCTCATCATCGGCATCGTCGTCTTCGTGGTGATCGGTCTGGTGATTGCCTACATTTTCACGCAGGTCAACGCACACTAGTTGGCCACCGGTTTTTGCAGGCAGCGGGCCGCCCTCACCGGTTTCCGTCCCTACTTCAACCACCGCGCCGCATCCACCGCGGCATAGGTGATCAAAATATCCGCACCCGCCCGCCGCATGGCCAAAAGGCTCTCCAGCGTCACCGCCCGTTCATCAATCCACCCGTTGGCCGCCGCAGCTTTGATCATCGAATACTCTCCGCTGACGGAATAGGCCGCCGTGGGATAACCAAACTCGGCTTTGATGCGTTGAAGGATATCAAGATAAGCCAGCGCAGGTTTGACCATGACAATGTCCGCCCCCTCCTCAATATCCATCGCCACCTCCCGCAACGCCTCGGCGGCGTTGGCCGGATCCATTTGATAGCTGCGGCGGTCGCCAAAGAGCGGCGCGGATTCGGCCGCTTCGCGGAACGGCCCGTAAAAAGCCGAGGCGAATTTCGCCGCATAGGACATGAGCGGCGTCTCCAAAAAACCTTCCCGGTCAAGGGCGCCCCGGATCGCCCGCACACGGCCATCCATCATGTCGCTGGGCGCCACCACATCGGCTCCGGCGGCGGCGTGGCTCACCGCGGTGCGCGCCAGCAACTCCAGAGTCGGATCGTTCAAAACCCGCGCCCCCGACTTGCCCTGTTGGATCAGTCCGCAATGCCCGTGCTCCATGTATTCGCACAGGCAGACATCGGTGATAACCAGCAACTGGGGCAGCTCCTTTTTCAGCAAACGCACGGTCTGCTGGACAATTCCATTGGCCGCATAGGCGCCCGAAGCCTTTGCGTCCTTCCTGTCGGGAATCCCGAAAAGCAGCACCGCCGGCACCCCGGCTTCGTGTGCGGAGGCCGCTTCGCGCAACAGTTCATCGGGTGAAAGCTGGAAAACACCCGACATCGCATTGACGGGCTTGCGCAGCTTGCGGCCCGCCCGGGCAAACAAAGGCAACACCAACTGCGCGGCGCTGAGTTGCGTTTCACTCACCAGCCGACGCAGGGCGGGCGACTGGCGCAGGCGCCGCGGACGATGGAACGGAAACGATCCCACAAGATTCAAGCTCATGGCGGGATTATAATTTGGAATTTGAAATTGGGAATTTGAATTTGAATTTGCGCCGAGACTTGCCGCTTTGCAAAAACGCCACGCCGGCTAGACTAGGCCCATGGCCCGATTCAACCGCCGCCGACTTCTCTGGGGGTTCTGCCTGTTCTGCCTTGGAGGCGTCGCGGGCCACTTCGCAACGCGCTGGGTTGGCACCCGTCTTGCCGCGCGCTTCTGGAGTTCGCCGGCCATCCTCCGCCAGGTCCAGGAATTGGCCGAGTTGGTCACCATTCAGTTCGTCATCGAAAAAGTGGAATCCCTCGAAATCCCCTCCCAAAACCTCGTCGGCCAGTTCCTCGGCAGTGAGAACCGCGTCCTGCTGCTCGCCCACGGCAACGTCAAGGCCGGCATCGACCTGAAACAATTGAAAGCTTCCGACCTGCGGCGGGACGGGAAAACCCTGCGCTTGAGGCTTCCTTCACCGCGCATCACCGATGCCTATCTGGATGAAAACCTGACACGGGTGATTGACCGCAAGACCGGGCTGCTGGCGCCACCGGACAAGGATCTTGAGCAGAGCCTGCGCAAAGTGGCCGTTGAAGACATTCGGCGTGCCGCCAGAGAGGGGGGGATTCTCCGGGAGGCCGAGGTTCAAGCCCGGACCAGGCTGGGAGCGCTGCTGCTGCAAATCGGTTTCGAGAAGGTGCAATTCCAATTGGAAGACGATTTCATCGGCGCACCCGCCGCAACAGTAGACCGCTGATTTCCCGGGCCGCAGGCACCTTTATGGCGAAGGCGAATCCCAAATAGACCAACCCCGCCACCGCGGCGGGGACAAAGACGGCCCCGGCTTTTTGGAGAACCGTTTGATGCCCCACCTCGCGTTCCCAGCCCAGCAATACCACCCAAGCAACCGCCCCGGCCACCGCCGCGACGGATACCAGTTCAACCACTCTTTGGCGCATTAAAGGCATATCGAGCGTCTGGAGCTTTCTCCTCAGTGCGTGACTTAAAAGAAAAAGGTTCAACACCGAGGTCAGACTGTTGGCCATGCCCAATCCACCCTGCTTGAAACGCCAGACCAGAAAGACCGACAGCGGCACGTTCATCAATAGACAGAAGATGCTGATCCGCATGGGTGTCCGGGTGTCGTTGAGCGCATAAAACGCGCGGGCCAGGATGTTCACCGTCGAGAAAGCCACCAGTCCGGGAGCCAGGCAGATCAGGGCGAAGGCGGCGCGCCCGGTGGCGCCCGGTGTGAATTCACCGCGCTCGAACAGCAGTCGAATGATGGGAGATGCCAGGACCACCAGCAGGCTGGAGGCAATGCAGTTGGCAAAGAGCATGGTTTCCAGCCCGTGGCGCAGGGTGCCGCGGAACTCATCATACTTTTTTTCAAAGGCCAGCCCGCTCAGCGCCGGAAGCAGAAAGGTGGCAAGCGAAATCCCAAACATGCCCTGCGGCAACTCCATCAGCCTGACAGCGTAATCAAACGAGGCGTTGATCTGCGGATCAAACAGGAAAGCAATATTCGTGGTCACCAGCACATTGAGCTGGAAAGCGGCAATACCGATGGCTCCGGGGATCATTTTACGCACCACTCGACGCACCATTTCATCGCGCCACGGCGAAACCCAGCGCCACTTGAAACCGTCCCGGTAAAGGGCCGGCAATTGAAAGGCGGCCTGAGCCACGCCGGCCACCAACACCCCGATGGCCAGAGCGAAAATCTGCTGCTCCTTGCCCGATCCCATATGCGGCGACAAAAAAATCACCGATGCAATCATGACCAGATTGAGCATGGTCGAACCCATGGCCGGTATGAAAAAATGACCGCGAGCGTTGAGCATGCCCATCATCACCGCCGCCACGCACACCAGCAGCATGTAGGGAAACATCACCCGCAGCAGGCGCAACATCAGATCGGTTTGGGCGTCGAATTGGTGTGCCGCCAGCACAAGGGACAAGACCAGCATGGCCAGCCCAATGATGGTTGCCGCGACCACGATAAGACCGGAAAGCACGGCGTTGGCGGCACGCCACATCTCCGCTTCCCCGGCAGTCTTCTGCTTTTCCGTGAACGCCGGAATGAACGCCGCAGTCAGAGCTCCCTCGCCGAGCAGGCGCCGAAAGAGGTTCGGAATGGAAAAAGCCAGGGTGAATGCGCCCGCCACCCACTTGTCCCCCATGAAGTTTGCATAGACCATCACGCGCACCATGCCCAGGACCCGGCTGGTAAGCGTGGCCAGCGCCATCGCGCTGGACGATTTCAACATCTTCGACACCCGCGCAGGCTACGGCCCGCCCCTCACGCTTCAAAGTCCAAAGTGGGGGATTTCCCGGCCCCCTCCGCCCACAAGCCTGCCTCAGGCCAGATCCCCTGATTTTATTGATTTGCCCTTTTTCAAACTGCCGGATGTGCGCCGAACAAAATCCGCGCAATCCGCCATGTGACAGGCTTTTCATCGATGAATTCCGTCCTTCCCCCGCTCGAACCGCCAGTCGGCCGCCCACGGCCGTCCTTTTCTCCTTTTGCCATACGGCCGGCGTTGGCACACTCCCGCCTGTGGGCATTACGCCGCAGCAATTCAAACAAATCGAGCAGCGCCTGACCCGGGGAACGCGTTCACACTCACAGCTGCCCGCCGCGGAGATCCGCCCCAACACCCAAGTGCAGCAGGTCATTCTCGGAGTTGACCCTTCGCTGCGCGGCACCGGCTACGGCATCATCCGACTGGCCCGACCACATCCCCAAACAATCCTCCACGGCACTATTTCGTGTCCGAAAACTTGGCCGCGGTCGCAATGCCTGGCTAAAATCTCCCAAACTTTCCGGGAATTGCTCCAACAACATCAGCCTACCGTGTGCGCAGTGGAGGGGATTTTCTTCGCACAAAACCTCCAGACCGCCATCCTCATGGGCGAGGCACGCGGCGCCGCCCTATCCGTCATCGCAGAAGCGGGACTGGACATCTACGAGATCGCCACCCGCAAGGTCAAACAGGCCATCGTCGGCTACGGCGCGGCCCAGAAAATAGCCGTCGCTAAAATGGTCCAGCGCATGTTGCATCTGGTCGAATTGCCCGATCCCGACGCCGCGGACGCCCTCGCCCTGGCCCTCACCCACGCACAGGAAAACGGACGCTACAGCCTGGTCGCACCCAAACGGATTTAACCCCACCCCCATGATTACTTTCCTCCACGGCAAACTGGTCGAATCGATTCCCACCCATGTGGTCGTCGATGTCCACGGTGTCGGCTATGAAGCACTAATCCCGGTTTCCTCCTACAACAAACTGCCGTCCCCGGGCCAGGAGGTGAAGCTGCTCACCCAGTTGATCATCCGTGAGGATGCCCACATTCTCTACGGATTCATGAGCGTGGAAGAGCGCGATCTGTTCCGGCTGCTCATCAACACCGTCGGGGGGATCGGGCCGAAAACCGCTTTGAACATCCTGAGTGGCGTCAATCCGGCCTCGTTTCGAGGAGCGGTGGCCTCAGGCGATGTCAAAGCCCTATCCCAAATCTCCGGGGTGGGCAAAAAAACCGCCGAGCGTATCGTCGTCGAGTTGCGCGACAAAATCAGCATGGCAGGCGCATGGGAAGCATCCAGCGCCGCCCGCGGCCTCTCCAAGGAGGATCAGAGATTAAACGACGCCGTGCTGGCCCTGCTGGCGCTGGGATTCAAACCGGCCGAGGCTCAGGACACGGTTCGCGCCGCCCAAGCCGTGCTGGGAACGCAAGCCACCATCGAGGAATTGGTCCGGGCCTGTTTGAAAAAAGGGAATTGATGTCCGCAACCAATAGCCAATCCCCCCCCCCGCACCCGGCCCCACGAAAGCAAAGGTCTGGACCGGTGGTGCCCCATGCACCGGTCTGGCATCAACGCCTGGCCGGAGGACTCGTCTTTGCCCTCCTGCGCGCGATCACCCTGACAATCCGCTTCCGATGGGATGACCGCTCTGAAATCATCCATCGTCCCCCGACCGGCCCGGTCATCTTCTGCACCTGGCACAACCGTCTCGGCCTGTGCATGGAGGCCTATAGGATGTTCCACAAAATCCGACCCAGCCCGGGAATGGCTGCGATGGTCAGCGCAAGCAAGGATGGAGGTTTTCTGGCGGCCATTCTGCAGTGGTTCCGGGTCCAACCTGTTCGGGGATCGAGCAGCCGGCGGGGGCCGCAGGCATTGCTGGAGCTGACCACTTGGGCTTCACGCGGCTACGATCTGGCTATCACCCCGGACGGCCCGCGCGGCCCCTGCGAGGTTGTGCAGGATGGGGTGATGTCGCTGGCGCAATTGACCGGGCTGCCAATTGTCCCCTTCTCCTACCATGCGAGATGGAAAATCCAGCTCAAGAGCTGGGACAGGTTTCAAATACCGCTGCCCTTCACCCACTGTGAAATGAGATGCGGGGAGCCGCTCCTTGTTCCCAGGGAAACGACGGCGGCCCAGAGGGAAGTGTTGAGGCAGAAACTCGAGCAAACACTCCGGCGCCTGTCACTCGAGTGATCCCGGATGCCAGAGCGGCGGCGGTCCATGACCGCCGCCGCGGCATGCCCGGCACTATTCCAGCTTAAACCACCGCAGCGGCTTCGCTCTTGAGGATCCAGTCGTAGCCCCGGGCCTCAAGTTCCAGAGCCAACTCCTTCCCGCCGGATTTCACAATGCGCCCATCCACCAGCACGTGCACAAAGTCCGGCACAATATAGTTGAGCAACCGTTGATAATGCGTGATGACCAGCTGCGCATTGTCCGCACTCTTCAATTTGTTTACACCTTGGGAGACGACCTTGAGCGCATCGATATCCAGACCGGAATCGGTCTCGTCAAGGATGGCTAGTTTCGGATCGAGCACGGCCATCTGGAAGATTTCGGCGCGCTTTTTTTCGCCGCCGGAAAAGCCCTCATTGACCGAGCGCTTGAGCAGATCATCCTTCAGCTCCATCAGCTTCATCTTTTCCTTCACCAGGGTGAGGAATTCCATGGCGTCGAGCTCCGGTTGGCCGTGGTGCTTGCGGACCTCGTTCAGGGCGGCCTTAAGGAAATAGGTGCTGTTCACGCCGGGAATCTCTACCGGATATTGGAATGCGAGAAAAACACCTTCCCGGGCGCGCTCTTCCGGGTCGAGTTCCAGCAGGTCCTTGCCCTGATACATCACCTCTCCGGCTGTGATATCGTAGCCGTCGCGGCCGGCCAAGACCGCCGCCAGAGTGCTCTTACCCGACCCGTTGGGCCCCATGACGGCGTGCACTTCGCCGGGGTGAATGGTCAGGCTGATGCCCTTGAGAATTTGTTTCCCCTCCACTCCGGCGTGGAGGTTTTTGATTTCGAGAATTGGTTTGCTCATTTGAAAAGTTTTAGCCGACGCTCCCCTCCAGACTCACCCCCAGAAGCTTCTGGGCTTCCACCGCGAACTCCATCGGCAGTTCCTTGAAGACTTCCTTGCAGAAGCCGTTCACAATCAGATTCACCGCGTCCTGGGTCGCAATCCCCCGCTGGTTGCAATAGAAAATCTGGTCCTCGCCGATTTTTGACGTGGACGCCTCATGCTCCACGCTGGCAGTGGTGTTCTTGACCTCAATGTAGGGAAAGGTGTGCGCACCGCATTTGGAGCCGATCAACATGGAGTCGCACTGGGAGAAGTTCCGCGCATGGGTGGCGCTCTTCTGGATCTTAACCAGACCCCGGTAACTGTTCTGGCCGTGGCCGGCGGATATGCCCTTGGAAATGATCGTGCTGCGCGTGTTCTTGCCGATGTGCACCATCTTCGTGCCGGTGTCGGCCTGCTGATAGTTGTTCGTCACCGCCACGGAATAAAATTCGCCCACAGAATTGTCGCCCTGCAGGATGCAGCTCGGATATTTCCAGGTGATGGCCGACCCTGTCTCGACCTGCGTCCAGGTGATCTTCGAGTTGCGCCCTTTGCACAGGCCGCGTTTGGTCACAAAATTGTAGATGCCGCCCTTCCCGTTCTCGTCGCCGGGATACCAGTTCTGCACCGTGCTGTATTTGATTTCGGCACCCTCCATCGCGACGAGCTCAACGACCGCCGCGTGAAGCTGGTTTTCATCGCGCATCGGCGCGGTGCAGCCTTCCAGATAGCTCACATGCGAGGCGTCATCGGCCACGATGAGCGTGCGCTCGAACTGGCCGGTGTTGGCGGCGTTGATGCGGAAATAAGTCGAAAGCTCCATCGGGCAGCGCACGCCCTTGGGGATGTAGCAGAACGAGCCGTCCGTGAACACGGCGGAATTCAACGCGGCGTAAAAATTGTCCGTGTAAGGCACGACCGAGCCGAGGTACTTCTTCACCAGTTCGGGATGCTCATGCACCGCCTCGGTGAAGGAGCAAAAGATGACGCCCTTTTCCGCGAGCTGTTTGCGGAACGTGGTGCCGACGGAAACGGAATCAAAAATCGCGTCCACCGCCACGCCCGCAAGCCGGCCGCGTTCGCGCAGCGGAATGCCCAGCTTCTCATAGGTCTCAAGCAGTTTCGGATCCACTTCGTCGAGGCTTTTCGGCGCGTCTTTCTTCGGCTTCGGCTGCGAAAAATAACAGATGGCCTGGTAATCGATCTTCGCGTGATGGGCTTTCTGCCAGGTCGGCTCGGTCAAGGTCAGCCAGTGGCGATACGACTTGAGCCGCCATTCGGTCAGCCATTCCGGCTCGTTCTTTTTTCGCGAGATCATCCGGATGGTGTCCTCGCTCAAACCGGGCGGCGCGGACTCGGTCTCCACATCCGTGACGAAGCCGTATTTGTATTCCGTCTTGACCAGATCCTCAATTGTCTCGGTGGCAGTGCTCATGAAATTATTTGTTCGACTTGGCCGCGCACTCCGCGCAAAGGCCGTGAACCGCGATGTCGTAATGATCCACCTTGAATCCCGGCGGGCGGGGCATGAGGGCGGAATCGGTCCGTAGCGCCACATCGAAGACCTCGCCGCAGTCGTCGCAAAAATAGTGGCAGTGCTCCTCCATGTTCGGGCAGAAGCGGGTCGCGCCGCGCTCGAGCTGCACTTGGCGGACAAGCCCGCATTTCACCAGCGCATCCAGACAGTTGTAAACGGTCGCATGCGAGATCTCCGGCATGGTCTTCTTCGTGCGGATGAAAACATCCTCCGCAGTCGGATGATCCCGCTTGTTCAAGATCACGTCGTAGACATGCTGCCGATGCGGCGTGAAGCGAAAGCCGCTCGTGCTCAACCTCTCGGTCAAGTGCTGCTCGGTTTTGCTGTGGGCGCTCGCGCTCATTACGAGTGCCTACTTTATCCCACCACCGCCACCCGTCAAGATTTAGAATAGTTCTAAACAGACTCAAGCAGGAAGTGTCAGAAGCAAGTGCTAATTATTTAGCATTTGCCGGCTGGCCACCTTCCCCGCCTTGTGCTAAAAAATTAGCATATTCAATGAGCCCCGAACATCAACTGAGCCGCCGCGAACGTCAGATCATGGACGTTCTCCACGAAAAAGAAGCCGCCGCCGCCGCTGAAATCCGCGCGGCTCTGCCCGATCCGCCCAGCTACTCGTCCGTCCGCGCGCTGCTGCGGATTTTGGAGGACAAGGGCCATATCAAACACAGGCAGGATGGGGCGCGCTACATTTATCTGCCGTGTATATCGCGGGCAACCGCCAGCAAGTCGGCCTTAAAACGGCTTGTCGCCACCTTTTTCCAAGGGTCGGCCACGCAGGCCATGGCCGCGCTGCTCGAAACGCACGACACGGAACTTTCGGACGCGGAGTTGAACCAACTACGAGAACTCATCAAACAAGCCAAAAAGGAAGGATACTGATATGGACTCATGGATCGAAGCTGCCGCAAATCACATTCAGGCCGGGCATTTCACGGCACTCTTCCTGGACGCTCTGGTCAAGAGCTTCGTCGTGCTTGCACTGGCGGCCGGAACCTGCACGCTGTGGCGGGGCGCATCTGCGGCCACACGACACCTGGTCTGGCTGCTGGCCGTGGCCGGATTGCCCTGCCTGCCGTTGTTAACCTGCACGCTGTCCTCTTGGCAGAAACCGCTCTGGTCGGTTTCCACCACTTCCACTGACGGCAATCAGGTTTCGCTGGAATTGGAATTTACAGCCGGCAACAATCTTCCCGCTGCCGCTCCGCACCCCCCCCACCGCCACTAGGCAAAATATCAATTTCGTCAGCGCACCCGCCGGCGGCAATCACAGGCTCACCGCGCATTTTGGTGCAAGCTGGTTGGTGCTGGGATTTGCCGCATGGGTCGTGGGCGTCGTTCTGGTTTTGCTTTCCATCACCAGCGGACAGCTTCGGCTCCACCGGTTTTCCCGCCGCACGCAAGCGGTGCGCGACGCGGCCTGGATGACGCTGTTGAAAGAAGCATGCGAAACCTTGCAGCTGCGGCGGGTGCTGACTTTGCTGCAGCCGGCGGAAAACTTGATGCCGCTGACGTGGGGCTGGTGGCGTCCGGTGGTCTTATTGCCGGCAGAGGCGGACAATTGGCCGCTGGAGCGGCGGCGGATTGTCCTACTGCATGAACTCGCGCATGTGAAGCGCTGGGATTGCCTGACACAGCTGGCGGCCAACATCGTCTGCGCATTGTTCTGGTTCAATCCGCTGGTCTGGCTGGCGGCGCGTCGGATGTGCGTCGAGCGCGAGCGTGCGCGAGCGTGCGTGCGACGATTTGGTTTTGAACAGCGGCTGCAAGGCTTCGGAATACGCCGGTCATCTGGTGAATATCGCCCAAAGTTTTCGGCGCATCCCCCAGGTCGCGGCAATTGCGATGGCGCGTCAATCGGGATTGGAGCAGCGGGTTGAGGCGATCTTGGACGGACGCCGCAACCGGAGCCGGATTGCCACGCTGACGGTGGCCGGTCTGGCGGCAGCCTTTTTAAGTCTAGGCTGGATGATCGGAAGTTACGCCGCCGAAAATTCTTCCCAGCCGTGGTCGCTTAAAAATTCCCTGGCGTCCGATCAATTAATACGCTTCGTTTTGGAAAAAAAGGCGCAGGAAAGCGCTTTGATTGTGGCCGATGAACTTAGTTTTTCCGGGGATTATGCCAGCAACGACGCCAGGTTGTTGCGGCCCGATTGCCAGACTTTCTTCGCCGCTGCAGCCGCCGGCAATTGGCAGACGGTGACAAATACCTGGTCGGAGTTGGAAGCTCACACCCTAGGTTTAAGCAAGGTCACCAATGGCTATCCGAAAGGAATGTGGCTGCAACCCGTGCGGGAAACATTCGGCGCCATCGAGGCGTATGCGCTGGGCAACGAGAAATATTCCCAGGCCTTCGCCGATGGCGTCATTCAATCCATTCCGCCGGGCAGCGTCTATTTTGGCGGCACGGATCATGGGCGCTTCATCATCACCGCGATGCAGAAATCCCAGGTGCAGGGCGAACCGTTTTTCACCCTGACCCAAAACGCGCTGGCCGATGGGACTTATCTTGCCTATCTGCGTTCGATGTATGCGGGGAAAATCTACACCCCCACCGGCGACGATTCGCAAAAGTGTTTTGTAAATTACATGAAAGACGCCCAAGTTCGTCTGAAGGAAAACCGGCTCAAGCCTGGCGAATACATTAAAGTCAAGGAGGGGCGAGTACAGGTCAGCGGGTCAACCGCCGTGATGGAAATCAACGCGCTGCTCGTCAAAACCGTCTTCGACAAGAATCCCGGCCACGAATTTTTCCTCGAAGAAAGTTTCCCGCTGGATTGGATGTATCCGCTCCTTGAACCGCACAGATTCATTTTCAAAATCAACCGCCAGCCGCTGGCGGAATTGTCTGACGCCATGCTTCAGCGGGACCGCGCCCATTGGCAAAAATTCGTGTCCGGCGCGATTGGCGGCTGGCTGAAGGGCGACACTTCCGTCCAGGAGGTAGCCGCGTTTTCGGGGAAAGTTTTTGTGCGGCATGACCTCCACGGATTCACCGGCGATCCGGGCTTTGTGCAAAACGATTACACCAGCCGGATGTTCTCAAAACTGCGCAATTCCGTCGCCGGACTTTACGCGTGGCGTTCGGAAAATGCCGCGACCGTCGGCGATAAGGAACGCCTGACGCGCGCCGCGGATTTTGCCTTCCGTCAGGCGGTGGCCTTGTGTCCGGTCAGTCCCGCCGCCGTGCCGGACGCTGTGCCGGACGCTGTGAAAAATTATGCCGCGTTTCTGAAGAGCCAGCATCGCGACGCGGATGCGGAGTTGGTGAAATCCCTAGCTGACGAATTCCAAGCCGGGAAAACCCAAGCGACAGCGACCAAGAAGAAACCCGTTTTTCAAATCCGACTGGTGCTGGAGGAGTCGACGAAGGATTCCGAAGTGATGACGAACGAGTGGCAGCCAGCCCCGCCGTCCCAGCCAAATCCAACTAGACCAGTCCTCGTTCAAAAGACCTTGCTGCTGGATCAGAGAGATTTGCAGTCTGCCAAAATGATCATTGATTATCAGGGTAGTCCGGAGGTTGAAATCCATTTCACCAGCGCCGGCCGAGAGAAATTCGCCCAGGTTACGCGGCAACATCTGCACCAGCGGCTCGCCATCATCGTTGACGGTCGGCTGATGTCCGCCCAAAAGATCCAATCGGAGATCACCTCCGGGACGGGACAAATTACCGGCAACTTCACTGAATCCGAGGCCGCCGCCTTGGCTGAAAAACTCAACTCGGCGGCGGGGAAATAGGGCTGCGCTGGTCTGGCAGGACGTGGTTTCAGCGGAATGAAGTTGAACTACCGCAGCGCTTAAGTCGGCAAGAGCATGAACCGCGGATGACGGAGCGCGGGTCTGCGGACGCGCACCCATTTGAAAATGGAAACGGCTGCCAGGTTGATGCGGCTCTTGGGGAGCCGTTCGCCGCGCTTTTTCGGCTACTCGTTTCCATCGCTGTCCACCCGCGGTTCAACTTCATCGTTCATTTGAAGACAAACCCGGCTGCCGGCAGATTCCTTTCGCCATTCTCCAAAACACTTTGTAGCGTTTCGGCATGCTCAACCACATCTGGCTCGCGCTGATGCTTTGCGCCGTGCTCGTCGGCGGCTGGAACGGCCAGCTCAAGGACGTAGCCGACAAGGCGCTGGAAATGGCCAACACCGCGGTGGTCGGCATCTCTATTGCCCTGATTGGCGTGATGGCGCTGTGGCTCGGCATCATGCGGCTGGCCGAGCGCTCCGGACTAGTGGCGCTGCTGGCGCGGGCGTTAAAACCGATCATGCGCCGGATTTTTCCTGAAGTCCCGCCGGAACATCCTGCGATGGGCTCCATGTTGATGAACATCGCTGCCAACATGCTCGGCTTGGGAAACGCCGCCACGCCGCTCGGCCTGCGTGCCATGAAGGATTTGGAATCCCTCAATAAAACACCCGGCACGGCGACGAATGCGATGTGCACCTTCCTTGCCATCAACACCAGCGGAATCCAGCTCATCCCCGTCACGGCCATCGCCATCCTCGCGGCGAACAAATCCACGAATCCGACGGCCATTGTGGGCACGAGCATTCTTTGCACAGGATGTGCGGCGGTGTCCGGCGTGGTGATGGCGAAATTTCTTGAGAAGCTGCCCGTATTTCGCGGCAGCCGGGATAGCGACGCTCAAAATGAAAAACTGAAAAACGGTCAGCCCCTCCGGACGCCGGCGGCTGGCGCTGAAACCGAAGAAGTTGCCGTGAAAGAAGCGAGCACGCTGCAACCGCTGAAATGGTGGGGAACAGTAATGATCAGTGTTTTCATTCTGCTCTTCGGGTTCCTGTTTTTGCGGATGGTTTTTCCGGAAACGTTCGGCCTGCCGGTGGCTGCGGATATGGTGGGGAAAAGTTTGTTCGTTCGGGGCGTCGGCTCGGTGTCGCTCCTTTCGATTCCCTTTTTGCTTTCGGCCATCCCTCTCTTCGCCACGCTGCGGCGCGTGAAGGTCTATGAGGAATTTGTGGATGGTGCCAGGGAAGGCTTCGACGTCGCTATCCGGATCATTCCGTATCTGGTGGCGATGCTGGTGGCGGTGGGAATGTTTCGCGCGGCGGGCGGGATCGACCTGCTGAGTCGCCTGCTTGCTCCTGTGCTAAACAAGGTCGGGTTCCCGACCGATCTATTGCCGATGGTTCTGGTGCGGCCGCTGAGCGGCAGCGGCTCACTCGGATTCTTCACGGAACTGGTGAGGCAGTTCGGCGCGGACAGCCTGATTGCCCGGATGGCGGGGACAATTTACGGCAGCACTGAGACGACCTTTTACGTCCTAGCGGTCTATTTCGGATCCGTAGCCATCAAACGGACCCGGCATGCGCTGCTGGCCGGACTGGCGGCCGATTTAGTGAGCGTGGTTGTGGCGGTGATTGTTTGCCGCGGAGTATTCAGTTGAACCCGAGGCCCACAATAAAGACCGTTACATGCGCTGATTGAACGGGCAGGTCAGACTCTTTGGCCTTAGTGAAGCAGTTGGATGGCTTTCAAAACGGGAGGCCACGCGGCATCAACGGGAGTGGAGCGCCGAATCAAGGACGAGGGGCTACCGCATCTTAAAACCTCGATAAGCACTCCGAAAAACGCCGTAATTCGCAGCACCCAAGTTGCTTGTAAACACAGCGTTGTCCCGTGTCCACTGGTGGTTCTGCCTGGCGTTTCAGCGCGGCTGCAGATTGGATTCCTACCGCCTGCCCGCCCCAGCCCCCCCACAACACACCGCTTCGCGACACGGTTTTCATCAAAGAATGGCGGATCCTGAGCTGATCGATTCGGACTCCGGAGGGCGACAGACAAAAAGGGCGCGAGATAAAATCACCTCGCGCCCCTGCAAACTTGGTCGGATGCGTGACTAGGTAAGAACGATCTTATCGCCCTGTTTGAGGGTCACGATGGCTTTTTTCCAGTTGGAAGCCTTGCCGGCCTGGGCGGTGCGCTGACGGCGGGCCTTGCCGCGAACATTCAGGGTGTTGATCTTGACCACCTTGACCTTGAAGAGTTCCTGGACCGCGGAGCGGATCTGGATCTTGTTGGCGCGGGGATCGGCTACGACGGTGTATTGATTGAAGCGTTCGGCCTGCTTCGTGCCTTTTTCGGTCAGGCGCACCGTTTTGATGATGTCAAAAGAATTCATGTTAGTCCTTGTTCAAACGGGCTTCGATTTTCTCAAAGGCACCCTTGGTGAACACCAACTTGTCGGGCCGCAGCACGTCGTAGGTGTTCAACGACTCGCTGGTGGTCAAGTCCACATGGGGGATGTTGCGCGAAGCGCGATCCAAATTCGCATCCACATCCTGTGAAACGAACAAGGCCGTACCCTCCACTCCCAACACGGCGAGCAGATTCGCGAAATCCTTGGTCTTGATGGAGACGAGCTTGAGTTCGTCCACAAGCACCACGTCGCCGGACTTGAGGCGTTCGCTCAGGGCCTTGCGCAGCGCGAGCTGGCGGGTCTTATTGTTGACCTTCTTGGAGAAGTCGCGGGGTTTGGGTCCGAAGACCACGCCACCGCCGCGCCACAAGGGCGAGGCGAAGGAACCGGCGCGGGCGCGGCCGGTGCCCTTCTGACGCCAAGGCTTCTTGTTCGAGCCGGCCACGTCGCCGACGTTTTTTGTGCAAGCCGTCCCGCTGCGCTGGGCAGCCTGGTAGGCGACAACGGTATCGTGGACCGCTTGGGTCCCCTTCCCGTTTTCGACGATCTCGAATTTGACTTCGTGCTCGCCGCGGCTGGCGCCGCTGATGTCTTTAATTGAAATTTTCATGGCAACCCTTCAATTACTTCTTGGCTGCGGCCGGTTTTTTGTCGGCGGCAGTCTTCTTGTTGTCTTTCTTGCCAACCGCCGCAACCGGCGGCTTCCAGCCCTTCGGGCGCTTCTTGGATTCGCGGATGACCACATAGCTGCCTTCAGCGCCCGGGAACGAGCCCCGGATAAGAATCACATTGTCGGCTTCCCGAACCTGGACGACTTCCAGATTCTGGGCGGTGCGCTGCACCTGGCCGAGGTGACCGGGCATCTTCATGCCGCGCATCACCGTTCCAGGGAACAAACGCTGTCCGATGGCGCCGGAGCGGCGATGCCACCCCTTCGCACCGTGCGTCGAGTCACCGCCCGCAAAGGCGTGACGCGCCACCACGCCCTCGAAGCCGCGCCCCTTGGTGACGCCGATGGCGTCAACATAGTCGCCCGGCGCAAAGAGCGTCGGTCCGACGATATCGCCGGGCTTGACGTCTTTGGAGAAGTCGCGGAATTCGCGGATGCGTTTGACGGCGACACCATTTTGCTTCTTGATGTGCCCGAGCAGCGGCTTGGTCAGGCGCTGTTCCTTTTGGTCGTCGAAGCCGAGCTGCACGGCGTTGTAGCCATCCCTGCCCGCCTGCGTCTTGACTTGCAGAACGCGGTTGGGACCGGCAAGCACAACGGTTACAGGTGTCATTACGCCATTCGCGTCATAGACGCGGGTATGGCCCAGTTTTTTTCCTAAAAGTCCAAGTGGCATAAACGTCAGATCTTGATGGTGATGTCCACGCCCGCAGGCAGGTTGAGTTTTTTCAGTTCGTCCACCGTCTTGGCGGTCGGTTCGATGATATCGATGAGCCGCTTGTGGGTGCGCTGCTCGAAGGTTTCCTGGGACTTCTTGTCCGAGTGAGGGGAGCGTTGCACGGTGAATCGCTCGACGCGAGTCGGGAGCGGGATTGGACCTGCGACCCGGGCACCGGTTCGTTTCACGGTGTCCGCAATTTCGCGGGCGGATTGGTCGATGACACGATGGTCATAGGCCTTAAGTCTGATGCGTATTCGTTGTCCAGCCATAGAAAGAACAATTGTCTGTTAATGGTCGTACTGTTGCCGCTCTCCGTTTTTGAAAAGCGGACGAGGAATATAGCAACAGGGCGATTGCGTGCAACTTATATTTAAAAAAATCACGGACACCGATTTTCCAGAGCACTTGTCAAAACCCAGGCCGCCCCCTGTCCTTTCGCCCTGCTTGCCCGCCGGGCATTTTTTGACATCGGCACCTGGCAGCCGTCGCCGTCCAGACGGCAGTCCAGCGCCTGTTCATACGTTTCGCGGCTTACTCGATCAGGTTCCCTGGCGTTGCAAGCGGACAATTCAGAACTCGAAATCCTTCAAAGCACGCAGCCCCAGTTTGAAGGGCACGCCCCCCACGAAAACGGACAACCCCAGGAACACCAGGACGCTCAAAACGCCCCACAGCGTGCGACCGTGAAATCCACCGGTCCCGAAGGCCAGAAGAAGCACGGAGACGAGGATGTAGACGAAGCTCAGGACCAGGCAGAGGGTGCCGCCGAAGCCGCTGACAATCTTGCTCGAATTGCATTCCTTGAAATTCGGATAGAGCACACCCAGTCCGACGGCCAGACCGTTAAGGGCGAAGGTCATCACGGCAATCACCGCACCGAAAAAAAGAATTTGGTCCCAAGACATTTTCAGGAACCAACAGGAAAGGGTGATCAGACTGAGAGTTGCGGCGAGCGAAGCGCCGGCGGCCAAGGCGAATTTGGTTTTAACCACACGCACCAAACCCAAGGGCGCCATTCCGACGAGCCAAACCCGGCGGCCCTCCAGTGAGAACTGGGGATAAACAAACCGCGTGGTCAGCGTGGCAAGGTTCAGCGCGCAGGCGCCCAGATTGAGATAGCTGACCAAGATGATCCAGAAAGGACCGGACAGTTGGTGGGTGAAGTGGCGCAGGTTAAGAATGTAAACGCCCAGAAGCCCAAAGAGCATGACCGACTGGCCCCATTGCGTGGTGTCCCTCCAGAAAACCCGGGCGTCCTTGAGCAACAGGGCCCTCACATCAAACCGGCCGCGGACGATCAGACTGAGAAACCGCTCGGCCCTCCCCGCGGCAAGACCGTCGCCCCGTCGCGGCATCAACCAGGTCCAATTGGACTGTCCGTTCCCCCGGCTGTGAACAGCCGAGGCGGTATCATAAAAGGCATTGCCCAGCCGCGTCAGGGCGATAAAACCGAAAAATGTGGAGTGACTCAGCAGCACCAGTCCGAAAAAAACGGCGGCAGACACGGCCCCATCCGCCCAATGCAGAACGCTGGTGGAGAGCCAGTGGCTTGGAAGCCAGGCCGCCTGGGCGTAGCGGGTTTTCACCAGTAGCTGGTCCAGGACATCAAGCATGCGCGTGTCGGTGAACTCGACGATCCCCGACTGTTTTCGCCACCACCAGGCCAATCCGCCCAATGCGGCGATGGCGCTCAGGGCCAGGGCGGCCTGAAAGCTGCGCCGGTCCAGACACCGCGCCAGATAAATGGCCAGCCACAGGCCGGCCACGGCGGGTAGAATAACAAAGAGGCCGGTCAATCCCAACGTTGCGGGATAAAAATACCAGGGTGCCTCGCGGCTGAGGCCGAAGGCGGCCAGAAACGGGGCGATTAAAAACACAAAGGCCCACGAGGCGAGCAGCGCCGACTCAATAAACTTCCAGCGGAGAATGGTTTCGCGCGGCACCGGCAGGGTCAGCAGGAAGACCGTCTCTCGGTTTTGAAAAAGATTAGTATAGCTGATGACAAGATTGCTGAGAAGGAGCATCGCAAACAAAAATGCGAAGAGCAGGTAAATCAGGCGATCGGTCAGCACTATCCCCAGTCCGGGGAAGGAGTTCACAAACCGCAACCCTTTGGAAAAGATCCAGAACGACAGAACCAGATAGCCCAAAACGGACAGGGCCAGCACCCCCGTGAGAAGGCGGGATTGATGCCGCAGCGACTTGAGCTGCCGCCAAGCATGCAGGACATGAATCCGCAGCAGCAGCAGTAGCGGCCGGTGAACGGAGATGACGGTCATGGCGCAAATCTTAATCCGTCCGGCCGCCCCGCGCAATTCCCGCTGCTTTCTTGGAGCGCAGGAACCGGTTTCAGATTCGCCCGGACAAACGGACTTGCGCGCCTTAACTGAGCTTGACCCACTTGCGTTGCCGCGAGGCCTCGTAAAGGGCTTCCATGACAACAACGCGGGCTGCGGCCTCGCGCGGTGTCACCAGAGGTTGGTCTTTGGCGCCCGCAACGGCGCTAAGAAACTGCTCCAGAGGCGAGGGCAGTTCCGGGGCCAGTTTTGTCCAGGGATCCTGGCTGTTGCTGCCCGGCACCTGCTTGCTTTTGTAATACAGCTGGCCGTCGGCCATCATCGCATGACCTTCCGTGCCGCTGATGAGCAGCGGCACCGGGTCTTCCACATCCACCCAGCCCGCCGCCAGAGTTCCCGTGATCCCGTTTTTGAAGCGGATCAGAGCCTCGCCGGATTCGTCGCAGCCGGGATAACGGCCCGTCACCGTCTTGATGTCGGCCGTCACACTTTCCACATCACCGAACAACCACATGAGGATGTCCAGCTTGTGGGTACCCAGATCGCCGAAAGCACCCACTCCGGAAATTTTCGGGTCCGCCATCCAACGCCATTCCTTGTCGAACCATCCCCCCAGCGAACCGCCATGGCAGTTGGATCCCCGCACACGGGTGATCCGGCCGAAGTGCCCTTTGGCGATTTCCTGCTTCAAAAAGATGTGCCTCGGATTGGTGCGCATGAAATAACCGGTGGTGAACAGCAGCTTGGCCTGTTCAATCGCCGCCGCCATTTCCAAACTCTCCTTCCCGGTAATCCCCAAAGGTTTTTCGGCAAACATATGCTTGCCCGCACGAGCCGCGGCCAGAACCAATTCATGGTGCCGGTTCGTCTCGGAGAAAATGACCACGGCCCCAATCTCCGGGTCCGACCAGATCTTATTCACGTCAGCCACCGTGCGGGAATTGAGCTCCCCGGCAAACTTCTGGGCACGCACCGCGTCATGATCCCATACGGCTTTGACCCGCAGGCTGGGACGGGATTTGGCCAGCTTGACGAAACCGGGGGTGTGGATATGGCCGCCCCCGACCAGCGCGACTGTGAGAGGCTTTTCGCTTTGGGCCAGTGCGGAGGGCAAAGATGCCACCGCGGCGGCAGCCACGGCGCTGGTGCGGATGAAATCACGACGGTTCAAAATGGAGTTCATGGAGCCCATCGTAGCACTCCGCGAAAAATAAGTAATGGATTTTTTGAGGTGCCGCATCGCCACCTCCCGGCCTATGGACGGCTTGGGAAAAGGGACGATTGGCCCGCAAGCCCGGCTTGGCCTGCTTTCACTCCAACTCAGGCAAAGACGATCTCGGTGGTGGCGGCGTCGGCATCCCAACCCCGGGTTGGGCCGGCGGTCACAGAAGAAATATCTTTGATGGAGATTTGGCGGCCGAGCGTTTTCGGGGTCTTGATCTCGATCAGCTCGGGGTTGCAGGTCTGTTGGCTGACTTTCTGATGCGGTGCCGGCTTATAGCGGACAAAGAGTTTCTTGGGCGTGCCGGGGGCCAGAAACAGCAAGCGCGACTTCTCGGGAATGCAAGAATAGATCTTGTTGAGAATGGTGCCCCCAAACTTAAACCGCTTCAGATAGCTCGCATTCCGGTCGCTGTAAGCACAGGTGTAAACCTGCTCGCGATCCGGCAGCCCGCAGAAATAAACATCCGGACCGACGAAGAGTTTCTCCGGCAGTTCGCTCACCTTGTAGGTTCCATCCTTGAAGATAAGCAGCAGTTTGTCGAACTTCGTGCACTCAAGCTTGAATTCCTCGCCGCTGACCTTGTAGCCCACATAGCCGCTTTCCCGGTCGTAGCTCACCTTGAAAGCTTTGAAAGCCACCGCCTTGACGTCCACCTCCTCGTGCCGGGAGGATTTCGTGGTCAGGCGGGGATAAAGCGGACCATACTTGGCCAGCAACGACTCCAAGTGCCCGATGGCATAGCGGGTCAGGTTCTTGAGGTTTTTCTGCGTATCGGCCAGATCGGCTTTGACCTTGTCCATCTCCTGCCGGTGCTTGCTGATGTCGAAGAGCGAAATGCGGCGGATGCGCACTTGAAGCAGACGTTCGACGTCCGGGTCGGTAAGGCTGCGGACCAGCTGCTTGGCAAAGGGCAGGAAGCCCTCGTAGACGGACGCCATGACCGCCTCGTTGGTCTTACACTGCTCGATTTTTTTGTAGATCCGCTCCTCGATGAAAATACGTTCCAAGGTGCGGAAATGCAGCTCATCTTCCAGCTGCTTGAGCTTGAGCTCCAGCTCCTGTTTGAGCAGGGCTACGAGCTGGGCCGTGTTGGCCCGCAACACTTCGCTCACGGTCAGTTCCACAGGCCGGTTGGCCCGGATGACGATGATGCGACTGGTGAGCGATATTTCGCAATCCGTGAAGGCGTAAAGCGCGTCCACCAACTTCTCAGCCTCCACACCGGCGGGACAGCGCACCTCGATCTCCACCGTCTCGGAGGTGAAATCATTGATCGACTTGACCTTGAGTTTGCCTTTGCGGGTGGCGTCCTCGATCGAGGCAATCAGCGACTCGGTGGTGGTGCTGGGAGGGATCTCCTTGATCACCACGGTCGACTCGTCTTTGACCTTGAGTTTGGCGCGGACTTTGACCGAGCCTTTGCCATCCTGATAATCGCGGGCATCCATCAGGCCGCCCGTCGGAAAATCCGGCAGGCACTTGAAAGGCTCGTCCTTGAGGATGGCGATCTGGGCCTGCAACAGCTCGGGGAAATTATGCGGCAGAATCCGTGCCGACAAACCCACCGCAATGCCTTCGGTGCCCAGCATCAGGGTGACCGGCAGTTTGCACGGCAGGGTGACCGGCTCGCGGTTGCGCCCGTCGTAGCTCGGCACAAACTCAGTGATCTCGTCATTGAAGAGCTCAGTGCGCGCCAACTCCGTCAGGCGGCACTCGATGTAACGCGGGGCGGCCGCAGGATCGCCGGTGTGAATATTCCCGAAATTCCCCTGCCCCTCGATGAGGTAGCGCTTGTTGGCCAGCACCACCAGCGCATCGCCAATGGAGGCATCGCCGTGCGGATGGTATTGCATCGTGTGCCCGACGACATTGGCCACCTTGATAAAACGTCCGTCATCCTTCTCATGCAACGCCCAGAGAATGCGCCTTTGCACCGGTTTGAGCCCGTCGACCAGATGCGGGATGGCACGGTCGCGGATGACGTAGCTGGCATATTCCAGGAAGCTCGTGTTGACACGCCGGTGCAGCGCCAGCTCGATCTTACCGGGAACGAAAGGGTGCGGGGCATGGGCGGGCACCGGTTCGGCCACGATTTCGGCGTGGTTGCTGCCATTGCCCGCTTCTGCGGCAATCTTCAAATTTAACTGACCGGGATCTTTTTTTTCTTTGTCGGACATGGGGCGTCAGTGCTCGCCGCGGCATTCTCTGGGACCGCGAACGGCGAAATCCTGCGAGCAACCGCCCCAAAAGAAAAGAACTCTTTAATCTAAAAACAAAGCCGCCACGGCCCCCCTGCCACACCGGTCGGCTTCTACTCCAAGATCAACCGACGATTGGCAACACCCTGCATGGGAAAACCAGCCCGGAATTCGATTCCGTCCCCCCATGGAAACCAAAAGGCCTGTGCGCCCTCGATTGGAAATCATTTTGGCGCCGCAGTTTCCAGCCCGCACACCGCTTGATCCCCGCCATTGACCGGTTTTCTGCGCAGCCGCAGCCGCCAGTTCGTGAAAACGTCATAACTCACCGAATTTTTCAACTTCGCCAGATCGTGCACCGTGATCTCCTCGCCCCCCTGACACCCCATCAAAACCGCCTCATCCCACATCTGCACCTCCGGAATGTCGGTGACGTCCACCATCAACGCATCCATGGCGATGCCGCCGATGAGCGGTGCCCGGCGTCCCCGGATGAGCGCCCCGCCCGCATTGCGGACCCGGGGGTAACCGTCACCGTAGCCGATGGGCAGCACGGCGATACGCCGGACATCTGGCGCGGTATAGCGCATGCCGTAGCCGACGACTTCGCCGGGCTTCAAGGTCTGGATCGCGGCGACCCTGGCCTTGACTGACATCACCGGTTCAATTCCGGCAATCCGCCGGCAGACCGCGGAGGGAAAAACGCCAAACATGAGAAGGCCCACACGCACCATGTCCTGATGGGCGTGAGGCAGGTCGAGAAAGCCGCCGCTGTTGCAGGCGTGTTTAAGGCGCACGGAAATTCCGGCGCGCTCCAGCGCCGCTGTGACTTCGGAAAACCGGGCAAATTGGAGGTTGGCAAAACTTTTGTCCCTCTCGTCGGATTGCGAGAAATGCGTCATCACGCCCTCCAATTGCAATGAGGGTTCGGCGCACACCCGCTCGATAAGCGGCAGCGCCTCGTCCCAGCGCACTCCGTAACGGCTCATGCCGGTATGGACTTTCACATGCACCGGCACCCTCTTGCCGAAGAGCGCCGCGGTTTTGGCCAGCGCCCGTAACACATGGGGCTCGTTGACGCACACGGTCAGATCATGCGCCACGCACCATTCCAGCTCCTCCTCATGCCGCTGGCCCAACAGGAGCAGTGGCGCCGTAACACCAGCGTCGCGCAGCGCCATCGCCTCCTCGAGCGTGCTCAATCCGCAACCCCAAGCCCCCTCCTCCAGCGCGACTCGGGCGGCATCCAGCGCGCCATGCCCATAGGCCTCGTCCTTGACGATTGCCATCAACCGGACCTGAGGCGGCAGATCGCGCCGGATCAACTTCAAATTGCGCCGCAGCCGGCCCAGATCGATCTCGATCCAAGCCGGCCGCAGCGGGAAGTTTTGGGAATTAAAAGTCATCGCAATACCGAGGGTTGTTAAAGCATGAATCCGGGCAAATGACACGAAAAAATCGAACCTGGTTTATATATTTCTTCCCGCCCCATGTTTTAAATCAGCACCGGAGCCGGGCGGCCGCGCACCGAAAAAACTCTGGCAGACAGAAGCAACCTTTGCCATTCTGGGACATGGTCTTACTCCTGAAACTGCTGCTGGCCTCCGCCTTTGGTTTCGTGCTGCTGGCTCTGTGAAACCGTTTCGATACCTCTCCGACCGCCTGTTCCTGTTATCTGGCTTCCTCTACGCTGTCAATCGCTGGCTCGTCAAACCCCACGTCCACAGCGGCTTCCTGCACGACCATTTCAACGATCTTTTGCTGATGCCCTGCGCCCTGCCTCCGCTTCTGCTGGCCCAGCGCCGGCTCAAGCTGCGCAAGCACGACCGCCCGCCCGCCACCGGCGAAATCATTCTCTACTGCGGACTGTGGTCCATCCAATGCAAAATCATCGGCCCGCATCTCACCCGGCGCGCCACTTGGGACCCGTGGGATATCCTTGCCTATGCCGCCGGCGGATTGCTCGCCGGCCTCTGGTGGCAGCGCGAAAAACGGTTTGGCACCGGCCCCGCCAATGAATTTTGATCCGATCGCCCCGCATTACCGCTGGATCGAGCTGCTCGGTGCCGGCGGAACATTGCAGCGCTGCCGGACCGCCTTTCTCCAGCAAATCCCCGCCCCGAAAAACGTCCTTATTCTTGGCGAAGGGAACGGCAGATTTCTGACCGGACTGCGCCGACAATTTGCGGGAGCGGCAGTCACTTGCGTGGATTCCAGCGCCCGGATGCTAGACTTGGCCCGAGCTCGCCTGGTGCGTCACCAACTCCATACCGGCAACATCCGATTTATCCACGCCGACGCCCTGGCTTGGCCGCCGCCGCACAAAGAGTTTGATTTGATTGCGACCCACTTTTTTCTGGATTGTTTCCGAATGGATCAAGTGGCAGCGCTGGTTGAAAAGTTGGGAGCTGCGGCGACCAGTGACGCCCTCTGGCTGCTTTCGGATTTTCAAATCCCTGCCCGGGGGCTGCGACGTTGCCGGGCACGGCTGATTCTCTGGATGCTCTACGCGTTTTTCCGTGCTACCGCCCGGCTGCCGGCACGGAAACTTGTGTGCCCGGATCACTTCCTCAAAGAAGCCGGCTTCACACTGGCCCACCGCAGGCTCTACGAATGGGATCTGCTGCGGGCGGATTGGTGGGGGCGAAATCCGGCACCACAGCGCTGATTGCCGGACCCGGACCGAGGCTACGGCGTATCAATGGGCGGCCTGGTCTTCCGCCGCCTCATAGGCCTTGAATTTCTTCTGCTCCAACGCCCTTTGGGCGGTTTTGGTCTGCCGCTTGTTCAGGATCGACTCGCGCCGCTGCGCGGCGCCGGTCAAACCATCGAGCTCCAACCGGAGTTTGAGATAACTGTCATAGCGTTCCCGGGTCAACCCGCCACCGGCCAAAGACTCCAAAACCCGGCAACGCTTTTCGGTGGTGTGACTGCAGCTCCGGAAATGACACGTCATGCCCAATTCCTCCACGTCCGCAAACGCCTCGCGCCCCGCCTCGGCCGCCAGCCACATCTGAAATTCCCGCATCCCCGGCGTGTCGATCACCATTCCCCCGTTGCCCAGCACGATCAACTCGCGCCAGGACGTGGTGTGCCGCCCCTTGGCATCACTCTCCCGGACCTCGGTCGTCGGCAAAACATCATCCCCGTAAAGATGATTGATCAGCGAAGACTTGCCCACGCCCGATCCGCCAATGAACACCACGGTATGACCGGGGCGCACCCACCGCTTGAGGGCGGGCATCCCGCGCCCGGTCTCGGCACTGACCGCCAGCACCGGCGCCTGATCGGCAATGCCTGCGACCACCGCCAATTTCGCCGGAAGATCCTCGCACAAGTCTATTTTGTTGAGCACCACCACGGGCTTGATTCCCCCTTCAGCCACCATCGCCATCAACCGCTGAATCAGTCCGGGATTGAAGGAGCGGTCCACGGCTTGGACGACAAAGGCCGTGTCGACGTTGGTGACAAGGACCTGCTCCTGAGTGACACGTCCGGCCACCTTCCGCGACAATTTGGTCCGGCGCGGCAACACCAGATGAATCAGGGCCTTGTCCTCCTTGGGCACCCGCGAGAAGGCCACCCAGTCGCCCACCTTAGGCAGGTGCGCCGGGAACCGGCGGGATTCATGCAGCAACCGGCCGGATACCTTGCCGATGATGGGGTCATCGGCGTTAAACAGCACGTAGTGGTGCTTGTCCTCCACCGCCACGCGCGCCGGCTGCCAGCCCTTTTCGCGATGCGGGGCGAAGCCCTCCTCCAGGGCTTCACTCCAACACAGGGTTTCCAAAGTGACCTTCGGCTTTGCCATCAATATGATTATTGCCGCATCCGCAAGGGTTTGGGCAAATGGTTTTAAAACTTCCCGCCGATTGACCTGCCACATCGGCATCCCGCCCCCTCTTCAGGGCTTGCCGGTTGGGCCGCCGGCCGCGGGCCACTGGGTGCCGCCGCTTCGCAGCCAGAGCAACACTCCCATCCCGTAGAAGTCAGCCTCGGTTTTGATGTTCTTGAAAATCTGGTTCTGCAGGTCCAGCCGGACTTCCCGGTTGTTTCGCTTGTCGGCCAGATCAATGAACTTGGCGGAACCCAAACTCAGATTTAACACGTCAATACCGGTGAATTCGACCCCCTGCAATTCGATTCCACCCCCGCCGGCCTTTCCATAATCCCCCCCCGGCTTGCCGCCCAGTCTCATCACGTTGGTCTGTCCCAGCTCGTTTCGGACGATGTCCAGCTCGGCCAGCTTGAACCGCGCCAGAGTGACGTGGAGTTTGCCACTGGCCAGCGCCACCGGATCCAGTTCGATGTGCAGCTCGGGCATGTCGAGAAATGGTGCGCCGCCAAACGCCGGGGTGTTGTAGAGCCGAAGATTTTCCACCGTCACCATCGGCCGGAGGATGCCGGTGGTGAACTTACCGATCTGCGCCTCCATGCCGGTCAGGGCACGAATCCGGTTTTCCACCACCACACGCAGGATAGAATCCTTGAAAAAGATGACCAGCACGACCAGCGTCACGGTGATCAGCACCAGGCGCAGCAGCCATTTAAAAAGCCATTTCATCCGGACTTGGCTTTCAAAGCCTTACGTCTTCCGGTCGGACCTCAAGACATTCGTCCTGGTCCTCCCAGATCAGTGCCGGATAAAACTCCAGCAGCTTCGGCGCAATAACGCTCCCGGCTTGGGCGAGGAGAACCTCCACGTCCTTCGCCGCGTTTTCGTAAGCCGCATCATAGCTGCCGGCGCTCTTGCGCTGGCAATCATCCCAATGCGCAACGGCATGGACGGGGGCGTATTGCGCGGCCCAGGCCTCCACCTCGCCGCGCACCTCGGCGGGGATCTCCTCAAACGGAATAAGGGTCTCGTTGCAATGCTGGCAGATCAGTCCGGCATCCCGCACATCCCGAGTGAGCAAGGGCAGCATCGGAGCCCGGCAACAGGCCGATTCCTGGTAGGCAGCAGGTGCGGTGGCTAGACGCTTGAACCAGATCTGGCGGTCATGGGCCAGCTGCGCGCCCAATCGATAGGCACCGAGGAGAGGATGGGAAAGCCGCCATGCCTTGGCCTCAATCTGGCCAAGAGTCTGGGCCAGCCAACGCGCCAGAGTCAGATCATCAAAATCGCGAAAGGCGCGACCATACTCTTTCCATAAGGCGTCCAGCGGAGATTCCGGATTGTCAGGCATCAGACGAAGTGTTGCGCCAGACGCAAACTTTGTCGAGCGCGGGAAACACCGGGTCAAAATTCAAAATCTTGCCCCAATAACAAAAACGGCAAAGACAATCTGACGCTCTGATGTCCCTCTCAAAGCGTGAATCCGGCGGCAGCGGCATCCGCGGCAAACATCCTCACTGTGTCCAGCGAGAGCGCCGTCAGATCCATTCCCGCCATCTTCTGCAGCTTGCCCAAGATGTCGTGCGGCACGGTCACAATCCCGCATCCGCAGGCGTCGGCCTGGAATATGTTCAGCACCTCCCGCACGCTGGCCCACAGCAGATCCGCCTTGGGCTGGTTCACCAAAAGTTTTCCGTACTCCACCATGAGCGGCATCGGATCCACCCCGGTGTCGGCGATGCGCCCGGCAAACACCGACACGACCGACGGGACGGCCGGGTTGAGCGCCGCAGCCACGCCACGAACCTGTTCCAGCGTCAGCAGGGCGGTGATGTTCAACTGCACCCCGGCCTGCGCCAGCTCACGCACCAGCGGCAACGCCGATTCACTGCGGGTGTTGGTGATCGGAATTTTGACGAAAACGTTCTTCTGCCATGCGGCGATCTTCAAGGCCTGCCGGTGCATCTCGGAAAACTCGTCCGAAAACACCTCAAAGGAGATCGGCTTGGTGGTGACAGTCTGCAGAATATCCCGGGCAAATGCCTCGTAATCCTTGATCCCCGCCTTGCGCATAAGGGTGGGATTGGTCGTCATGCCCTGAATAAGGGGATTGTCGTTGAGGCTGAGAATGCCGGCCTTGTCAGCGCCATCGGCGTAGATTTTGACTTTCAACTCTTGAAGGGTGTTCATGATATGAATTCCGTGGCTGTTGGGCCGAGGCCCGAGTATTAAAGGATACTACCTGCGGCATCGGCAAGATTGCGAGCAGAAAATCCGGCACCTGCCTCAGGACTTCGGCTTAACCGCGGTCGATGAGCACGGTGCGGCAGCCAGCAGCATTACCGCAATCAATGTCGCGCCATCGGTCCCCCCTCAAGCTGTGGGCCATATCAATGTGCAGCTCGGCTGCAGCCTTGAGCAGCATCCCCTGATGGGGTTTGCGACAGTCACAGGCCGACGCCCGCTAACAGGGGTGGAAGCAGACCTCGACCCGGTCGATTGGCAACCGGGCCTGAAGGTGGAAATGGATTTGATTCACAACGGCGCGATCAAGAGTGCCACGTCCGACGTCGGGTTGGTTGGTGGCAACAATCAGGACGAAGCCCGCCGCTTTGAGCCGCGCGCACGTCCCGGGCACCGCGGGCAAAAGTTCAAACTCCACCGGGCTCACGGGCGGATAAGGCTTGCCCCCCTCTCCAAGGCGCGGTCGATGACGCCATCGCGATCCAGAAAAACGGCCGGCCGCAAAGCGGGAGGATTCTCGGGCATGGG
>Ga0114958_10000419_pt1 | contig 36180 bp, 43 predicted proteins | sample C_130208_EF_Meta_FD_89577 | JGI IMG/M metagenome (GOLD analysis project Ga0114958, IMG submission 89577) | Freshwater microbial communities from Lake Croche, Canada to study carbon cycling - C_130208_EF_MetaG | ecosystem: Environmental > Aquatic > Freshwater > Lake | place: Lake Croche, Canada... | reverse complement strand
CCTGGGCAAGGGGCTCCTTACTAGGGCAAAACTCCCGTCCATTTCATGTGGGAAACTTGAGCCTGGAGGGGTCATTTCATGACTCAAAAAAAAAATCCTGACACCCCCCATAGGCTGGACCGCCCAGACCCCCCTTTTTTGTGCATTTTCACCCACTTTTCGTTAAAAATCGCCTTCATTTTGGACTCTTTTTGAAGCCATTTTTCACGATTTTCCCAATAGGTCCCGGCGCGAAGCGCCTTAAAAGATAGATCCAAGCAGATTTATCTTACCTGTTCGTGACACATGAGGCTTTGGAGCACGAGACTTCTTTGAAGACGTCCTAATGGGACCATCATCAATGTTGTTCAACTCCTGCGTAGCCCTCATATCACGAAGAAGTGCACGAATCGTCGCATTTAGACGATCCTGCTCCTCCAAAACACATGATACACGGTGGATAAATTCGGGATTACTTGCAATATACCGCTGCTCCTCAGCACTACAATTCTTGAAGTCGTTCATTCTGTTCTTGACCACCATTTGTTCTGAAAACCAAGGGGTTCAATTTTTTCAAAACCATAAAAAATGGTTGTTATTTCTTCTTACGTGCTTGATTCTGCTCCTTTACTCTTGTTCCCTTCCCAGAACCAAGACGATTACCGCCATTCCGCTTCTCCTTAGAGCCTTTATGACCTTGCTTCTTTGTCTTTGGATCCTCCATTCTTAAGTATGTTGCACACTATTTGTAGTATTGGTCTTGGTTTCAATTTTTACTGCTTGAGGAGCCCAAGTTATCTGTACTGTAATCACTCCGTCTCCTTTTGCTGGAGGTCTTTTTGCGCCCCCTACGTCAATCTTTACAGTATAATACGTTGAAGATGATTGTTGTACGTAATTTATCACGTTTTTCTTCCATGTTTCAACATTCTTTAATGTTGCAAATGGTTCTGTCCATGATTCATCGTAGGTAAACTTCCCTACAATTGTCACAGAATCATAATATGATGATGATTGAATTGTCATTGCTAGAGTCCACTTAATACTCCTCCAAATCTCCTTGCTGGATTCATCTGGGGACGGATAATGATCCGTAAGTGACCTCCAAAAATCGCCTATTGTTGAACGGAAAAGAACTGACGGTTCTATCAGTGGTTTTTCCATTTCCATTTCTCCGGCGCTCATTGCCTGCCCCTACCATTCTTGCAGAGATCATCTTCAATTTTAAGCCAAATTTGCCAACATCTCTATGTAAAGTTGCTTGGATTCTGCTTGAAGATCCTTGATTGATGTCCGAAAATCTTCTTCATACTCCTTCTTGTCATCTTCATCCAAACACCACTCTAGGTATCTTGCAGGATGATATGCCTTTGCCATTAGGTTCTCCTTATAGATTGTTACTCTTGATTTGGCTAGAGTCTTCAGATAAATCTTCCTTTCTTGAATTTTCGGAAGAAGAATAAATTTTGTAAATCCTAGGAAACTTTTTTCTAGCCGGACTTTTAGATTTTCCGGAATAGTTTTTATTTTTTCTCCAAATTCTTTTTCTAAATTTTCTATCCACAGATTCTTGTTTGTTGAACTCCAAAGAAATGTATCTGCTATTCCTGTTTCTAGCAGATCATCTATTGCCCTATCCTGAAAGTCTCTGTTTACTAAATGATATCTCTGCAAGATTGAGATCACCTTTTCTAGGAACTGCTGACATGATGTTGTCTCTTTTTGTGCTGCTAGAAGACCTTCCATCTCTTGCGTAATCTTGTGGTTGTGATTTCCTGCCTCCAATTGATAGTTGTGAACTCGGATTGCATCTCGGAGTGTGGCATTTGCTAGATTCGGATACTTCCACGGATCCTCCTTGAAGAATCCACAATACCAATTGTAAAATGGTCCATAGATTATTGAATCTTCCATGCTAGAAAGATACGTGGCTTCTAGCACATTGATATTATTTGTTAGATTCCATTCTAGTTCCTTGATGTCTTCTGCTCGGTTTCTTGCAGTAAATCCTTCTAGGAACGTTGGATTTGTTATTTTCGCATGATACTCATTCGGATAATTATGATGAATTCGGCAAAACATCGTATCCTCTGTGTGTTCTAGTCGGCATCGTCGCGTTACCTTTGTAAAGGCATAACATTGCTCCTCTTCTGATTCTGCGACTCTTGGCTTATTCATTTTGCTAGGGCTGATTATTGTTAAGACAGAATGAGTTTCAATTTTTGCTGGTAGGGTGAAACAGAACAAAAAAATGTTTTTTGTGGGTTTTTGGGTTTTGGTTCTTTTTATGAGTTTTTTTCTTTTTCTATGGAGTTGTCTTATTTACTCCTCCGCCTCCTCCTCAGATGCAGAATCCGCCGCTCCACCCGCTGCAGCCTTCTTTGCCTCCCGCGCCGCCTTCATCTTAGCGACACGCTCATCAATCTTGGCCTGCTCCTCCGGAGTCCGGTTGGCCTTGCGGAGGGCGGCGGCGGCTGCCTTCTGCTCCTTAAGAGCCTTCTTCTGCTCCGGAGACAGAGCCGCCTTGTCCTCCTTAGAAAGGCGCTTCTTAGTGGGAAGGACCACTGTGGAGGAGGCGGAAGCGGATGCCGCGTTGGACTTGCCGGAAGGACGCGACTCGGGGAAGACATCCGTGTAGGCGTCATTCTCCTCGTGATACCACCGAGCAGTGCCCTTCTTAGGACCCTTCTCGTAGGGCTTCAGAACCCATCCCTCGGCAAGAACCGGAGCGGCGGGCTCCTTCTTCTCCTTGGGAGCCTTCTTGGGCATCATGTCGCCGAAGATCTGAGCGATCTGGGCGCGCTCCTCCGCCGTGGCGGACTCGAGCATTGCGATAAACTGCGACGGATTAACAATTGCAGAAGACATTTCGGATTGATATTACTAGAACTTTCTTAACTACCACCACTTTATAGCTTAGCCGCCTTATTAATTCAATTTTTTTTGACCGGCGCAGGATATTCGGACTCTGAGCAAGCGTAGCGACCCTTTAGGGCAGATTAGTCTGATTTGATGTTGGGTAGATAAAAAAAGAACCTCTGTTGAGGAAAGAAACCGTTGGTTTGCTTTTTTGTGGTGTCTACGCAGTTGCACCCTCCGCCTCCGAACCATCTACGGATCCACCTGCCATCCTCTTTGCAAGACGCGCCGCCTTCATCTTAGCGACACGAGCGTTGATGACCTCCTGCTCCTCGGGAGTGCGGTTCGCCTTGCGGATCGCGGCGGCTGCATCCTTGAACTGCTTGATCGCCTTCTTGTCCGCTGGAGACAGCGCCGCCTTCTCCTCCTTCGTGTACCGCTTCTTGAAGGGAGTGCCGGGAATCTGAGGAGATGCAGGAAGTTCGGCTGGAGATGCATAGCCGGCGTCCACTGGAGCCGAGGGCTTGCCGGACGGTACAGTCTTCGACCACGTCTCCATCAGGTGCTCGTTGGCAGCCAAGATGGCACGAGCCAGTCCCTGCTTCTCCTGCTCTAGGTCGTGACGACGAGACAGAACACGCTCGATCTCCTCCTCGTTCTGCTCCTGACGGATTGACCACTCGTCAAATGCGCGGTTTGCCGCAGTCAAGGACTGCTGCGCCGCCGCCAGATTGCTGATAGACTCCTCGGAAGGAAGTGCGCACGACATTTCTGATTTCTTGCAAAGATTACTGATTGCTAGAGATTCTTGTTTACTACCACCAATTTACTTTGTTAACCTGTTGTTTTTCAACTTTTTTGATGCGGGTTCAGATATTTCGGTTCTTGCAGGATTATTCTGTTGGCTAGATAAAAAACCAATCTGCCAGAAAATGCATAAAAAAACCAATCGGCGTCCCGACGGGTGGAAGGCGTCCCTTCGCTAGTATTTATAGAGTCTTCACTCTTGGCTCGGTTGCTAGCCGTAGAATGGGCTGAGGAGACAACCACGGTCCTCATTGACGCCCCCAATAACAGTTTAGGTGGCGCATCTATTCAACTTTTTTGACTGGTGGTTTGGATAAGGATGTCCTGCAGGATAGATCTCATAGAAAAGACATAAAAAAACCAATCGGCGTCCCGACTGGCTTCGACGACTTTGTCGTCGACCCCCTAGTCAATTTATAGTTGGTGCCGCCATCTATTCAACTTTTTTTTGATTGGATAAGGATGTCCTAGGATGTCTTGCAGGATATCCTTGGATGGAACAAAAAAGATGTTTTTTTCTTTTTTGGGGTGTTTTTTGTGGTTTTTGGGTTTCTTGCAGAGAATCTCTTTTTATGGTTTTCTTGTTTACTCGTCCTCCTCCTCGGACTCGGATGCCTCCGCCTCCTCCTCCACGATAGCCTCCATGTCCGTCGGAACCGCGTCCTCCGGCTTGACGCCCTCCTTCAGGATGCCAAGGCACTCCTCCAGATCCGGGATGCACGCGAAGGTCGCATCATCCACCTTCGTCGCGAAGATGTGGCGGTCCGTCAGGCGGATGAAGGCGTCCAACTCCTCCGAGAAGTAGAGCGATCCGGCGGACTTCTCCACCTTCGGAGGGGGAGGGGCGGCGACTGCCACCTCCTTCGGCTCCTCCTTCTTGACCTTCTTCTCCTTCGCCTCCTTCTTGGGAGCCTCCTTAGGAGCCTCCTTGGAGGGGGGAGAGGGGGTGCGCGACGGAGACACGACCCCCCACATGGTGTCGTACTGCTTCTCCGCCCACTCCCCGCCCACCACGTGCGACTCCTTCGGTACCGAGCCGCCGATGAGACCGTGCCAGTCCCCCTTCCCCTTCACCCACCCCTTCTCCTTCTTCTCGGAGCAGGTGGCGCAGAGGTGGTGCGACTTCGCGTCCTTCGGGCACTGTGACTCCAGCAGGATCTTGCTCTTGAAGCCCCCAGACGGAAGTCCGGAGTCCTTGTTGAACCAGTCCTCCGTAGAGACAATGCACCGCCGAGCGTGACAGCGCTTGTCCGCGTCCACCAGCGACAGCCGCGCCGGGAAGGCAGGGCGGTTTCCGATGTCCACGGGCGCCGCGGGAGCGGCTACGACCTTCTCGGTCGTCTTCCCCTTCTTGGAGGGGGACCCGAGAAGCGCGACAATTGTCGCCTTCTCCTCGGGGGTGGCATCCTTCATCATGGAGAGGAAGGACGCCGCAGTCAGCACCGGAGTGGGGACTGCATTGCTTGACACGGGCATTGCGGAGGCGGAAGCCATTGCGAATTGCTAGTTGCGGAAGCGGGGGTGTGATTACAGGACGGCAACCACGACATCTGGTTAAGACGTCTTGTCCTGTCAATTTTTTTTCACGGTTGAAGGATCATCCCGCGGAGGGGGGTATCTTGCATAAATGTGTCCATAATGCTATCCTGCTGGATTCAAGTCAGGAAAAAAATTGATAGGCTGGATGCCGTTACCAATAAAACAGGTGGCGGCTGTAGGACACCTATACCACTCGGACACCTCATCGGTCGCATGAGGGTCGCGTCACATAAGAGCAGAACCATGCAGGGTTTGTCTTACTCCAACGGGAGGTTCTGTTTCATACTTTCCCGAAGGGGCTACAATACTATTCCCGAAGGGGGTACAATACTAGCGAAGGGACGCCTTCCGCCCGTCTGGGACGCTGGACTGGTTCTTTTTTTATGTCTTTTTTTGTCTTTAGACAACCATCTGATCCTGTCTTGCATGACGTCCTTGTCTTGTCTTTATCAAAAAAAGTTGATTGTTGGACATCCTACCTACAGATATCGTGGCTGTCTTCCTACATCCGCACCCCCCGCATCCTACTGTCTTCTCATGACTACAGAAATGACTGCAATTGAGTCCCTCCTCCCCGAGGTGGACTCCCCCCTCTTCCACCGCGCCGTGGACGAGGTCGCTGCCATCTGGCACGCGAACCCCAACGCCTCCTACGAGGACGTCGTCTTCAACTATCTCGTCTCCTTCCACCTTGGCAATGCCGAGGAGGACTGGGGCGACCAGTTTGTGGACGACACGACACGGACCGAGATCGTCGAGGAGTGCACTTCCTTCTTCGTTCCCAACGTCGTGTCCGAGACCGTCTCTGCCTTCCTGCAGGGTAAGTTTCCCGCCGGACCCAAGGTCGACAAGTGTCCCGCAGCGAACCGCTGCTCCGACCCGACCTGCCAGTTCTTCCACGGACCTCTGTGCGAGTTCCACGCCGGCATGAAGGTCCACTTCGGCGGACCTAAGCGCGGGCAGAAGATGACGTGCGGAAAGGGACTGGCGTGTCCCTTTGACCACGCGCCCGAGGTCGTGCGGAAGCAGCGACTGGATGCAGGACTCCAGCAGAAGCGCTTTCGTTACGCTCCCGCCCTGGCGACCGAGGCTGACATCCTGTCCGTCTTTCCGTCTATCACGTGGCGCTTCGCTGACGTCTACTCCTACGAGAAGTTGACGCCCGCTGAGATGGATCTGCTCGAGATCTGTTTGGAGCGCAGCCACGAGATCGGAATCGTGCCTCTGCAGGGAGCGCTCATGATCTCCACCAAGGACTTCATGGACAGCCGCGACTTGCCGGAGATGGAGGTTCACGTTCCTGTTCCCTCTTGCGGGGCAGCAGAGGGATTCACGCAGGTCCGCCGACGCAGATAGACAAAAAAGACAAAAAAGATGAGATTCTTCCTTCAAAAACTACAAAAACTCATAAAAGACACAAAAGACACAAAAGAAAAGACAAAAGATCTTTTTTTGTTCCCCGCTGACTCTTGCTGTTTTTTCCAGTCTAACCTTCAAAAAAAGTTGAAATGGATGATGCTGGAAAACAGTAATTGTGGTTGTCCCGTACATCCACACCGTCTTCCTGTCTTTGCCTTCCGCAAAGTAATAGAATTCGCAATGGCTTCCGCCGCAATCCGCATCCCGCGGCTTCAACTGGAGTCCCTCGGCTGGACGCCCGGTATCGTCCGCCGCATCCTTCGTGTCGTCGGGCTAAAGCCCACTCGGTACGAGGAAAACATGGAGCTCATCCGTAGCCTCATGCTTCCATCAGCCACTGATGGACGTGACCAGTCGGTTATTCCCGGCTGCTCTTGCTGTCAGTGCCATCAGGCTTCTGCCAGCGTCGCTTCTTTCCTGCCCGCCTACGGACCGGAGGGATCGCCCGGCTACTGGACCCCAATCCCGGGTCGCGTCTGCACTCGGGAGTCCTTTAATCCGTCCCGCTTCTTCTTCCACGTACTTAAGTGGAAGGACCCGCAGAAGATTGGCAACTTCTTTCGCGGTCCACGGAAGTCAGTGCGACTGGACAAGAAGAAGGTCACGGCGGCTATCGCCGCACAGGATCTCTATGCCGACGCTCCCGATGGAGCAGAGCATAAGATTCTTCGCTGCAAGCTTCTTAACGAGGCTGTCCGCCTTGCCATGCTCTGCTCCCCCGAGGGATATGGGGAGATCCAGCAGCACAGCATCCGCCGCTGGGAGGCTGGGCGGATGAGCAGTAGGGCTCGGGCATCTATCGCTTGCGCCTAGACTAGAAGATAAAGACAACAAAAAGACAAAAAATTATTTATTTTTTGTCCCATATTCTTGCAGATGAATTCTGATATGTAAGAAACCCTTCAAAAAAAATTGACCTTTTTACTTTCAGATACTAATAATTGGGTACACTAACAGACACACTTCTAGCAATCATACTTTCCCGAAATGTCCTTCTCTGCAATCTTCTCGTCTTCCGACATGGAGCAGTTCGCCTCCGCGAACAAGAAGTGTGTAATGGAGGAGAAGCAGCGGCTTCTTCAGGAGTGGGCGCCAGATGCGTTGGTAGACGCTATCTTGAATCCCAAGTCGCCTTCTCGGGTCAACTATGACGCTGTTCCACTTGACCAGATCAAGGCAGAGTTAGCATCCGGCAAAACGTCTTCTCTTGTTTGGACTGCCAAGCATGCCTTCTTCAACAAGGACTCCAGCCCTCCGGGGTTTGACTGCCGATCGGAGGTCTATGATGGTCCGTGTCTTACAGAAAAGCGCTACTGGGTTGCCCGCGACAAGGATGATCAGTTTAGGGATATCACTGTAGATGACGCTGCAAGGATGTCTCGGAACCATGAGACTCTGCAAGACTACCGTCCCTTCCGCTATGGTGGAGGCGGCATGACTAGCATCCTTGCTGTTCTCAAGCATACCGACTTCTTGTCCCTACTGGCTTCTCGGTTCGGCGACAAGTTTACCTGCTCCTATACCTTGGAGCAGAGTGGGGAGGTAACTGGCTACTGGACTCCATCCACCATCAAGGTCTACCTCCATTTCTGGCCCAAGGGTGTGGAGAAGTCCAAGGCAGAGGCTGTAGCCAAGGCGAAGGCGGATTTTGATAAGCGGAGCGAAACCGTTATCGTGTCAAGATGCATGAGCTGCAACAAGGGTCTGACTCGTGCAGACCGGATTCAGTCTGGCTGCTTGAACGACTGTCACTGCCATGAGCATGATGCCTACTTCTGCTCTGATAAGTGCATGGGACCGTACTTCCGTCGCGCCTAGATGCTCCATAAAAGAAAAGCCGAGTTTTCTTTCCTCTAAAGAGGTTCTTTTTTTGCTAATTATAAGAACAAAAAATTGAATAAATTTATTGCGGAGTAATTAATTGGCTACCTTCAAACAGAAATCTAGCAAAAAATGATGCCTCTTGTTGTTGCTGTTGCAATCAATGTCGCAGCGATCGGCTACGCTGTGTTTCTATCTTGTCTTCTGTGTATCATGATCTTCTACTTCTGCATGGATGGTTGTTTTCCTAGGTGGCGGAAGTAGATTCTTAAAGAAAGGGGCGGCGCGCCTATTTTTTTGTAATTCTTATCTAGTTTATCAAGATAGAGATTTTTCAGTTTACAGTGTCAAAAAATTGAAAGTTAAATAACCATAAATAGCAATTGGGTCTGTAAACTGCATATCCACCTCTATCGTCTTTAATCGCACGAAATGGCTTTCGCTTCGTACCAGCAGATCAGCGCAATCGCGGAGGAGAACCGCAAGTTCCACAAGCAAACAATGGTGAACTGGATGAACCGGACCGCCGCCGATCCGATCTTCAAGTACCTTGCCGCTGAGGTGGATAAGAATAAGGATGAGATCTTGGCTGATCTTGTCGCCTCGGCAAAGACGCAGTACATCCCCTCAGTGGTGTTCTTCAGTCTCAACGAGTCTGTCTTTGACAAGAAGCCCGGATGCCATCAGGACTGCAGGAATGATCCTGTTATCGGTGTCGGACCTTGTCGGAAGCAGAGGACAGTTCTGGAGCATCTTAATGAGTGCCGCCCATGGTGCCATGAGACGCCCGCCGAGATTATTCCCGAAGAGTTTTGGGAGTTCGGCGGGAAGGCACCGAATGGGCAGAATGACTTCTACCAGACTCTTCGGGATGCGGATACACTCCGTCTGCTTGAGAACCATCTCGGTGACAACTTCTCCTGCCATGTGAATCGCAAGGAGAAACGCCGCTTCAGCCAGTGGACTGAGTATCATCTGGAGGTCAGCATTCAGTTCCATCTGACAAAGCGACCGGACTGGCGGAAGGAGCAGATTTGTGCCGCCGTAAAGCGCTACGAGATGCGGCAGAAGGCGATTGCCGAGGACCGTCGGATGGATCGCTGGCAGATTCTTTGGGATGAGGATAAGAAGTTGGCTGCGCAACATGAGGCGATTCCCTACCCTTATGTCAATTCCTCTGCCTTTGAGGAGGCAAATCGTATTACGGAGCGCCGGAAGGCAATCTATCATGAGATGTATCCCGAGGACGGACCGGAGTACGATCAGGATGATCTCAACAAGATGGACCTGCAGAACCGCCGCGGCTTCTAAATAAAAGACAAAAAACCACCAATTCCTACAGAAAAAGATAAAAACCCTTATTTATTTTTTGTAAATTTATGTAGTAAAAATTGAACTCTTGCATTCTGTTTCTTAAAATTAGAATGGAATGCAAAATGTCTGACAGAATTACGCTGAGTAATGAAAAACGTCAACAATATGAAGATGAAATTGAATATATCCAAGACAAAATTAGACATCAGATTACTCCAAATACAAAAAAGGATTGGGAAACTCTGCTTATTTATCGTAAGATGATTTTGGCTAGAGATAATTTGTATCTTACTATGGACACTTATGGACTAAATGATGAAAAGTGTAAGAAAGATTTGGATACCTACCTTGATCTCATAAGTCAGTATGAAAAAACACCAAAGAGAATTGAGTATCAAAATAAACAAATTGCAATTGAACTTAATAAATTTTCCAAGTCCGTACTACGGGATTCTAACACAGTTTGTTGCGGTTGGCTTCCTTATAGAGAAACTGATTCTGTAAGTATTGCTACCCCTTCTACAACTCCTGCTTCAACTTCAGTTTCCCATATCAATTGGTCCTTACCCCAACCTGGTGATGTTGATGATCTTTATGCCTAAAAAATTGAAATGGCTAGTACCACAGAGTAAAGCGGGAAAATGTTTGCTATCTCAAAGGTTGTAATGGAGGATTTTAAGAATCTGTCTGTAATTGGTCTGTTTGTCTTCGTACTCCACTCAAACCAGTGGACGCGTATTCTTGCAGGAATCTCATTTCTTGTATATCTTGGCATCTATGTCTATCAGCATCACAAGATGATTTTAAAGGCTAATGTGATTATTCGTGATAGACTTGACTTCTCAAAGGTTGTTGATCATCATGTAAATGAACCCATTGTCTTTGGAGATACAACTCCAATTACTCGTAGCCGTAAGAAGCGTCGGGGTTCTGAGTAAATCTTTATACACAATAACAAAAAAGATAAAAAATTTTTATTTGCAAAAAAAATTTGAAGGGGCTTTTAACAGAACTATTAGGCAGAAGTTAAAATGTCTAGTAATATGAGTTCCGGTAAGCCCGCAAAGGCAGATAATAAGGCAATGCAGTGTAATTCTCAGACTAAGAGTGGTAGTCAGTGTAAGTTGGCGTTTGTGGAGGGTTCAAAGTTTTGTCCAGTCCATCAGAGTGTTAAGATGATGGTAAAGGTTACTCCTCCTACGCTTACTTCTTCTGCAAAGCGGATTGTTAAGGAGGTACAGGTTACGTCAGAGCAGCGTCTTTCTTCACTGAAGGCGCGCTATACTCTTCTTGCAGCCCAGTATAATACTATTGCTGATGAGATGGGTTATATTGATGAGGAGATCTCTGCACTGGAGGCTACTTCTGGTAAGCCAGCCAAGGCAACTACCGCTTCAGAGCGTTGTCGTTCTAACACTAAGCAGAAGACTCAGTGCAAGCTTGCAAAGGAGTCTGGTTCGGATCACTGCTCTGTCCATAATCACTGATCCAATAATTTACAATTTAATAACATATCATCATAACCTTTCTTAATTTTTTCAAGATCATTAGAATAATGAATATTAAGTTGTCTACTTCTCATATATTCATTCCTTTCATATCGTTTTGTCATTTTATTAATTGTATAGAGTAATCCTAGTTTATTCATGTGTTTTAGATTATATTTTTTTTCACTATATTTTAGATTTCCTACAGGAATGCATGAATGAGAACCTGGATTGTAATTCATTTCAATAATCTTTTCGCGTAAAAAACATGCATTCTTACTCATATCAGGATTTAAAACATATTTATTTATAGAATGTAAATCTATATCAGATAAATCTAGTGTTAAACTTTCTCCAAGCATTTCAAGACCATTAAAATTTAATATACTTGTTCCCTGTTCAAATTCATATAGTAAATTTTTTTCATCTATAGAAAGCCATTCATCCATGTCTATCATAATTATCCAACCTTTTTCAACTTCCTTCCAACAGTTATTCCTGTAATGTCTTAGAACTCCTTCATGCTGAATATTATCACTAGAAAATAAAAAAACTCTGCAGCCTAAGGATAATGCTATATTAACTGAATTATCAGAGGAATAATTATCTAAAATTGTTATACTACAAGAAGGAAATTTTTTTCTATAATAACCAACTGTATGTGGTAAGAGTACAGATTCATTATAACAAAGTATAAAGATTGATACTTCCATTTTCTTACGATAATAATTTATATTAACTAAATAAACTTATTATAGTATCTTAGAATAGGATGAAACATGATTTTATTTTAATCTCTATTCTTCTTTTCTTTATAATTTGGTTGGAAGCAAAGAAGTATATGCTAAGAGAAGAATTTGAAGATTTTAATTTTTCAGATACTTGGAATGGTCTTTATTCTATGTCTACTATTGCATATTGGGTCTTCATGCTTGCTATCTTTGGTCCAATGGTCTATGTTGCATTCATTCCTGCATTATAAAAATTTGAATTGAATTGGTTTTATTAAATTTGTCGGAAGCAATCTTAAATTCTAAACTGTAAAAATGTCAATCTTCAAAGTAATCTACGTGCAGCAGGCAGATCTGCTTAAGAAACAAATTATTGGTTTGCAAGAGAAGTTATCACAGGTTGAAGCAATTCTTCTTGCAATTGAACCAAAAGTAGAGATAGAATCTCTTCAACCTTCATCTCCTGCCCCTACATCTCCGGTTTCTGAAAAGAAGGATGTGCTTTCTTTAATGAAAGATTCCGAGCCCCTTCGGATCTACACCGATTATGGTCGTAAGATTCTTGCAGAAGGTGTCTTTCATAAAGATCTTTCTGAGAAGAAGGGTTATCATGTGTATGATAATGAGACAAGGAAGACTTATAAGTCTTTTACTAACTGGTCTCTTTCCAAGAAGAAGGAAAAGAATCCATCTTTAAAGGCAGATAATGGCTTCACCTCTGTTCACGTAAATCGTGATGGAAAGTGGATCAAGGTTTCTGCGTTATTGTAGAATCATAAAAAAAGAAAAGATAATAAATGCCAGTAATTCAGTCAATGAAGATTGATACAACAAATACAAAAACAAAATTATGCGAACTTGGTGCATTTTTAGCAAATAAAAAAAGTGCTTATTCCACTGATGGATATAGACATGCTTATACAGGAATATATACTCTTTTTTTTGCTCGTTTTGTTGAGAATCCTGTAGTTATTGCAGAACTTGGAATTGATAGTTCTTCTTCAATGGCAATGTGGTATAATTATTTTAAACATCCTGATGCAAAAATTTACGGATTTGATATTATGCTAAATCATATAAATCATCTTAATAGTCTAGAAGGTGAAAATATTAAAGGTCTATTTATGGATGTAACTAAAGAAGATAGTATTATCAATGGTCTTTCTCAAATTGGAGGTAAGATTGATATCTTAATTGATGATACCACGCATGTCTTTGAAGATCAAATTAGAATAATAAAGAAAGGATTACCTTTTGTAAAATCAGGTGGTTTAATTATTATTGAAAATATATATCGTGATAGAAATGAGGCTGATTATGAAGAGGCTCTAAAAGATATTCTTTTTCGCTTCTCTTTTGCAACATTCATTCTTCCAATTCATATTAATGAATATTGTGGAAATTTTAATAATTCTAAACTTCTTGTCTTAATTAAAAAATAGATTCGTTTAATTATTCTTTTCTTAAAAATATTAAATAATAATGAGCAATGATGCACAAATTACAATTTGTTTAATTATAATTTCTTCATTTGAACCACTTTATTTGGCTTGCAATGAAATTACTAGAAAACAATGCAAACAATATAATTTACCTGTTTTTTTTCTTTTTAATGGAGAATTACCAAATAATTATATTCTCAAAAATGATGAACGTTTATTAGCACATACAGATAAATCTTGCAAACCCTATATGTTTTTAAAATTTAAAAATATGCTAAAAGAAATATATGATAATATAAATCCAGATTATATCTTAAGATGTAATTCAACTACATTTATCAATTTTAAAAAACTATTTTCTTTAATTATTACTCTACCTAAAGAAAAACTTATTGCAGGACCTTATTGTTGTTTTTATGGTCAAAAAGATATTAATGTTTTTTGCCAAGGAACAAATATTATTTTTTCAAACGATGTTGCTAAAAGATTAGCGTACGATTCTAATGAAAATAATCCTAAAATATTTGAATTTGATGATGATGCAGCAATAGATTTCTTAGTCCGTGATTATGTTCAAAAACATGATCTTTCTTTTTATACACTTAGAATTGAAAATTTTAGTGTTATACCAAAATTATACGATATTATAATAAAACCAAATCATATTTTTTTTCGTGTGAAAAATAATGTTCCAAATAGATTTGAAATTGATTATGAAATATGGAAAATACTCCACTATCTATTTGATGTAATTTATTACAGAAATGATTATATATCATGGAATAGATTATAATTACTCTGCTAATAATAAAAAAATTTGACCCCTTGCAGAAAAGAATAATTTACAGCCATGCTACAAACTATTCTTAAGGAGTGGGAAGTAAAATCAAATGCTAAATCTATCGGTGAAGTTAGGCTTAAATCATTGCCTCTTGCACAAGAAACTGTTGTCCAAAAGAAAAGAATAATCTTTGAACGATTTGGTGTTAAATACACAGTTAACACTTTATCCTGTGTTGCCAGTGGAACTAATGGAAAACTTTATAGTGCTTGTTCTTTTGATAACCAAAAAATATATCTTCCTCTAATTGCTAAACGAGTAAAAGCAAATCTTAGTTCATTCAAAGAATCTATTATTCAAGCGCTTGCTTATCAAGAGAAATCTAAAAATGTTCCAAAGATTTATTCTATCTTTAGAACAAAATATTATATATGGATTATCATGCAAGATCTAAGGTATGTTACCAAGAAAGATGTTACTTCTTATTGTCTTCATAATTGGTTAGACAATGCTTCAATGATTTATTCAAGATATCTTTATTCTGCCGGAATTAGGAAGATTATTTCCACTGTCTTCCAAACAATTCTTGATCTTTCTTTAAAATTTTCCTTTTGTCATGGAGATCTACATATTGGAAATATCTTTGTTCAAAGTTCTATGGTAAAGATTCGTCGCGTTATTCTAATTGATTTTGGATACTCTATAATTGCCAATGGATCTAACCATACTAATTCTCCATACTGGCTTTCTTACAAGGATGGTATTGATGGTGCTATCTTTCTTTGGTCTCTTTATAATTCCAGTAAATTTAAGACATCCGCCGATTCTTCTTTGCTGCAATGGATTTCCAGCAAGTTACTTCTTAAGAATGGAGTCGATCTAAAAAGTTTTAAAAATCTCAAAGATGTCTATGAAAAGTTAGAGAATTCTAGCAGTGATGATCTGACTAATCTTAAGATTTCTACTCTTGTTTCTGAATTTTCAATAATTTGAATTTATTTGTAAATTTGATTAGTTATTTTTTTAATTATTCCTGCAATGAGTTGTAATTTACCACGCTTTGTTGCCTTATACAGACCTGCTGAAGATGGTTACCAAATTATCTTTAATGATGAAGGATCCTTAAAGATAATGACTTCTGTTTGTGGCGAAAAAGTATCTTATATTGTGCAGAAATCTAAAGATTTTCCTTTAGATGATATGTTTCAGGTATTTATTAATTCTGCTGGAAAGGAAATCTATTATTGGACAACCGGCTATGAACTTCGTAGGATTGTTCCGCGATCTTGGAATGAAAAGAAATCTGCTATCTATCCAATCTTTCAATTCTTGAGTCCTCCTGTTGGACTTACTCATACTATTATAAAGGCTTCAGGTTCTTCATTTAGTCCTGATACAGTTTCTTGCTTGAAGATTATACGAAGTGCGGCTTTAAAAGAAAGAAAAGAATTTGTTAATATTCTTATTTAAACTTAAAAAATTGAAAAATGTTTTTTATGGAGTTTTGATTAGGTTGTAGTGTATCTAATAATTCAAAATGAGCGTTGCAATGAATTCTGTAATTCCGGATGAGTTCTTGTGCCCAATCACTGGTGAAATTATGATGGATCCAGTAAATGTCTGCGCAGAGGGACATATCTTTGAGCGCGCTGCTATTAATCGCTGGTCTGCTGAGGGTCAGAATAATTGTCCTACTTGTAGGACTCCACTCGGTTCTCATAGACCCGAGCGCCATCTCAAGACGAGTATTCAGGCTTGGCTAACAGCAAATCCTTCTCTAAGTGCAACAGATGCATTTAAGGATGCTACTCTTCAGTTGACCGGATCTACCTTTGTAGATGGTGCTAAGAACTTCTTGCATATCCGAGCACAGTGTGATCCTACTTTGGCACGACAGCCTATTGTGGTTCTGGTTGGTCTAGATAACTCAGGTTCTATGGCTGAGATGGTTGATCCTGATAATAAGGAGATCCTCTATACGCGGATGGATCTGGCTCGGCATACTGTTAATGTCGTAGCAAATATGCTTGGACCTCTTGATTCAATTGGTATTGTTTCCTTTAGTACTAGTTCAAAACTGGTTATGGATCCAACTCTTATGGATGATGCTGGAAAGGCAAAGATTAAGGCTGTTCTTCAGACTGTACAGCCTGATGGTTCAACCAATATTGATGCAGCAGTTCGTGCTCTTATGAATATGGCAAATCGCTCGGAGATGACAGGTAAAAATATCTTCGCTGCTCTTCTAACTGATGGGGAGGAGACTGTCATTCCTTCACCGAGCGGGACAGTAAAGGCTCTTTGTCGCCTAGAGATGAAGAACCAGTGGAACTTTTCCACATTTGGTTTTGGCTACAATCTAAACTCAGTTCTGCTATCTCAGCTTTCTGAGATGCCTACATCTGGTGGATCTTTTGGCTTCATTCCCGATTTGACTATGATTGGTACTATCTTCATTAACTGGATTGCAAATGCTCTTTCTACAGGTATTCGCAATACGGAGATCGGGTATTCTGTGAATGGCTCTGAGCCAGTCTTCATTCATAGTGGTCCTATTTCAGTCAGTCAGCCCCGGGATTTCCTTGTTCAGATTCCTGCAGGTGCAACTGTTAAGATCCATCATAACTCCTCAGTGGTAGATGCTCTTCCTTCAACTGCTCCTGAGTTGGTTCTTGCACAGCATTACTATATGGACGCGATTGAACAGATGATTTCAGTTGCTGCTTCTGGTCGCACCGATGCAACCTTTGGCATTCTTGCAAAGGTTATCCAGCGTTTTGCAGATACTACTAATCCTAATGTAAAGGCTCTTCTTCGGGATATTGAGTCTTCTGATCCTACCGAGGGACAAATTGGTATGGCTGGACGCTATTGGGATAAGTGGGGTGCTCATTATGCCCGCTCCTATCTTCGCGCACAGAAGCTACAGCGCCGTCTTAACTTCAAGGATCCTGGTTCTCTGATCTACGGCGGTGCAGATTCTTCCCTCTTTTCTCAGTTCGTCTCTGCTGGAGAACAGACTTTTATGACACTGGAGCCTCCTCTTCCTACCGGACAGAGTTATAGTTCTGCTCCTCGGGCTGCTCCAACTACGGCTCAGGTTTCAGCCTATCTGACGCAGCAGTCTATGTCTGCGTACAGTGGAGGCTGCTTTCAGGGCGATATGCTTGTTCGTCTTGCAGATGGGGAACACAATTATCTCAAGTGTCTCCGACCTGGTGATCTTGTTTGGACTACGACTGGTCCTGCAGAGGTTATTGCTCTTGTCACCATTGGTCACTCTAAGGCAAAGAGTCTGGTTATGAGTAAGGTTCAGAACTGTGTGCTTACACCCTATCATCCTTATCTCAATGAGCAGAATCAGTGGACTACAGGTATGGATACTGTTGGTTCTATGCCGGTGGATATTACAACTGTCTACAATCTTGTTCTCAGCAATGGTCATATCATTGATGTTGGCGGAATCAAGGCTTGCACTCTTGCTCATGGTTTTAAGGGTCCAGTCATTGAGCATCCTTTCTTTGGTACAGAGGCTGTTATCAATGATCTGAAGAAGTGCGACGGGTGGGCTTCTGGTTATCCGAGTTACAAGAATCTTGAGGTACGGAGGGAAAATGGCGTTATTGTGGAGTGGTTTGATGCTCCGTAAAAAGTAGGGTGGATGAATGTTCTTCCAAAACATCAAAAATATAAAAATATGTACGGGCAAAAAGAATTATTTTGGGGATTAGGTATTGAAGAAGAGACTTACTTACAATTTAAAAAACCTATTTTTGTTGCAACTCCTTTGATTAGACATAATCATGCTGAAGAAAGATACAGTGTAAATTACTACTCCAGTTTCTTGCCAAGTTATTGTAAGTATTTTGAAACACAGTTTCCTGATGCGTCTGGTTTTATTCCTTTACCATATTTTGTTAATAGTCATGCTTTATCTAAATGTGATACGAATGGATTTCATAAAACAACTTATGCAAAGATTCCTAAACCAAATCCAAAGTTTTCCGGTAAAACTTTTTTTGAAGAACTCCAAGAATTTTGTCCAGACATTTTTTTAAAAGAATATGAAACTAATTTTACTTTTGATGGTGACTCTATAGAATTTATGACTCTTGCATTCTATAAGACTAATGCAAGAGCAACTATTAAAGAACTTGTCAATTATAAGGCACGTTTCTTGCAGAAGATTAATGAATTCTTGGTCAAAAAACGGAGATATAGAGATAAAGGTCTGCTTGAATATCCTCAAAGAAATCCCGGTTGGGCTGTCTTCTACACAAATCCAATGAATGTTGCAATGTTTAATTCCGGAACTTATCATATCAATATCACAATTCCATCTCTGCTTGGAGCAAAAGTAGAAGATGAACCTCCTCCTCTTCTGTATCCAAAAATCTTTGAACAACAACATAAACAGGCTATCTTGCTATATCAATGGCTAGAACCTCTTTTAATTGCAATCTATGGAACACCAGATCCATTTTCTTTTTCAAATCCTGAATTTTGTAAAGCATCACAACGATGTGCCATGAGTAGATATATTGGCGTTGGAACTTATGATACAAGTGAAATGAAAGAAGGAAAAATTCTTACAGTGGAAACTGCATCTCTAAAAGTAGCATCTTATCCATTTTGGTGGTATTCACGCTATCATGAAAAAAGTGCTTATCGAAAGTTAGACAAGATTGGACTTGATATTAATTATAAGAAACATTTCAATCATGGAATTGAACTCCGATTTTTTGATTGGTTTCTCGAAGATCGTCTTTATCAACTTCTTGAATTTATTATTTGTCTTGCAGATTGTTCTTTACAAAGAACCGAAGCAGATGATCCTTCTCTTTCTGAGACTTGGAATGATCTGGTCTTGGGAATCATGCAAGAAGGTTCTAGTTTTTCTTTAAGTTCCGAAATGATTGGATCATTAGAAAAAGTTCTTGGAATCTTTATTACGGGTTCTTCTGCTTCAGATATATTTGAAAATATTAGGCGACAAGTAATTAAAAAATATAGGGGAATCTGTTGGAAAGCAATGTTATAGTACTTCCATCATTGTATAATATTCATCAACACGTCCCTTCCGAAGATAACTAGGATCTAGCAGATCAATTGTCTGCTTATCTTCATTGCTTGTCATAATGATAATAACATTCTTGTAAAGAATAAGGTCATCTATAAATGTATTATAGGTCATCTTATTATGAATTAATGTTGTAATTTCTTTGTGCTTTTCAATTACTCCTTCATTTACATGACGAATTAATGTATTTACTTCCTCAAGAACAATCACTGTTGGATTCTCATCTGATGGTTCTGTATCCCTTAGAAGTAAGTGTAAGGTATCACCCGGATCAGTAGGATTAAAGGAATGACAGAAAGTTCCAGTCAGTTTCTTTGCTACTAGCAGTCCTATTGTGCTTTTTCCTGCTCCTGAAATTCCATGGATAAAGAATACTCCTCTTCTCTTTTCTTTATAAATCTTGCAGATATCTTCAATGATTTCTTTTTGCTGTCCCTTCGGTTCTAATCCTTGGACATCTAAACGTAGACGGGAATAGAATAGATTTGTATATCCGCCTTCCCGACCAAAGATTACGAGTGGTTCCTTCTCTATGTCTTCCTTCATAATTTCGTCTATTGGCTTATCCTTTGAAAAGACTGATGTCACTTTTGCCGATTCTACTAACTTCAAGAATGAATCCTTTGATGTAATAATATGAACTTCACTTGATCCAAATTCACGGGAATTTGCATATGTAAAATAACCTATACAGTTAAAGCCAATAAAAGTTCCTGATGGAAAGAAGTTGCCATATTGAAACATTATTGTTGAACTAATTGTATTCTTGTGCAAGATCTTTATTGCTGCTCTTACTCGTTCTTCATCATTGCGAATTGTATAGTAATTTATTCCAAAGATCTTCAAAAGAAAGAGAAGTGGTGTTAGTATTGGAGAAAATAAGGATAGTATTCCTAATCCCCCAGTAAAATATGATAGTCCAGAAATAAACGACATTCCTGCAAGATATATTGTGAAAAAAATTATCAATTTTATAACAAGATTTACTAAATAACAATCACCATTCCATCATTATCGCTTAGTGCAATAATCCGAGAATTTTCAACAAACTGCATACGACCTGTTAGATCATAAAAGTTCCTATAGAGAACTCTTGCAGAATTCATATAATTTGTATACTGAAATTTAAGATTTTCTTCACTCAGAGTTTCCAAGTATAGACGTCTATCATTAATATCCTTTAGTCTAACAGTTGATGAAGCCAAAGGAAATAGACAAGATGAAATTACATACTCAATTGCTAGAAATCTTGCAAGTGTAGTTGATGTTGTATTCACCATAAGTGACTTGTAATCGGGAAGTTCAATTGAAAGAAGACTACGAAGTGTTGACTGCTTTTTTGTTATAGGAGGATCTACTAACTGTGGAGTAGGAGCCGGTGTAGGCGCTGGTGCAGGCGGCATATCAATTAGTGGTGGCATATCATCATAGATTGAATGAAGGCGATTCCAATACAAATCACCTTGCCGAATAACTTCAATACTATTCGGAATTTCATCAGGAATTAAATGAACCATTTCCGGCATAACTGATCCACTTTCTGTTACATTATATAGCGCATTAGGATTTGAATTATTTCGGAGACTATCTGCTAGATTACTTACAGATGTAATCATTTCATTAGGACTTATTCTAAGCGTACTGCGATTATACAAAATCCACTCTGGATAATCTGCACTCCAAGATTTACGGACTATATATCCTCTTCCCGGAAAACGAATTGAGTCAAAATAATTAGCAGTGTAGGTCTGCAAGAATGACCAAAATCCATGTTCTGTTAGATTCTTATTGTGTATTGTCTTATAAACAAGTGATTCATCAATGTATGTCGGATTATTACCTGCAAAGAATAGTCTTCCAGATGGAAATGAATTATGCTCAAAATGATTCGGTTTCATAACTTTCCGTAGAACTTCTAGAAGTTCAGTACTATAATATGCTAGAATATCATTACTTGATTCTGGAACCCACACAAATTGCTGACTTACCATGAAACAAACTACTTAAAAGACTGCAAAATAAGGGTTTCAAATTTAGGCATTTAAGAGTTTAAAATTGAAGAGTAAAAAATCACATTTAGGTAGGTAATGCGTTTCTGTGAACTCTGCGATAATTATTTGTTTGTCTCTGCAAAGGGTGATAAGTTAGAACATAAGTGTCGTAAGGATGGTATTACAATTGAAATGAAGCCTACGAATGCAGAGGAGGCTCTAATTCTTGAAACTCATTTTCGTGCAGATATTCAAAGTCAAAAGACCAAACAGTCTTTTATGAATGAATTTACTCGTGCTGATCCTACGATGCCCCACTTGCATAATGTAAAGTGCCCTAATCTTGCTTGTGCTACCAATACGGCAGAAGCAAAGGATAAGGATATTATTTATGTAAAGACTGATGTTAAAAACTTGCTCTTTGAATATCAGTGTCAAATCTGTAATAAGCAGTGGAAGACGTAAATTTAGATTCTGCTAGACTGTGGTAGATATAAGAGTATAATATCTTTAATTGAATAGGGATTATGAGCGCGAATGGAGGTGCTGGTCTTCTTGAACTAGTGGCACGTGGAAAAAAAGATACATTTTTTTCAGGTGAACCTAAGATTAGTTTTTTCCATTCTGTTTATCGTCGGGCTTTGCCCTGGTTAAGAGAAACACGTATTCTTCTTCCCCGTAATGAAGTTGATTTTGGTTCATATGCTGATTTTTACCTAGAACCTGTTGGAGATTTTATTAAAGATATTTGGCTACTTATTAATCTTCCAACATGGCTTCCTGCAAATGTGGCAGCGTTGAATGGTACTTCACTTGTACAAGACCTTGCAGGAAACTCTTGGGGTTACACAAATTATTGTGGATATTATTGCATTGATAAAATTCAACTCTTTCAAAATCAACTTATGATCTATGAAGATTACGGTGAAGCGATGTATCTCCGGGGAAAAAATAGACTAAAGATTGATAATTCATCAGTTCTTAAAAGACTCAGCGGTGGTAATGATGGTTCTGCTCTTAGTCTTCAAAGAAATGCAACACCTGGTCAACTTGAAATTAGACTTCAACTTCCCTGTGATAATCTTGCAAGTGATTTCGGAATTCCTGTTGGAGCATTACAATCTTTTTCTATGAAAGTACGGGTTTTCTTACATCCAGTTTCTCGTTTTATTCAAAATAGTGCTGCTACTTTATCACCTAATCCTTTTGCAAAAACGTTTCAAATCAAGACATCTTCAAATGGTTCTTTTACACAATTTCAGACTAAAGATAAAAAAGATTTTGGTAAGCCACAACTACAATTACGGGCTCAATATGTTTATATTGATGGAGAAGCACAACGTCTTTTACGTGATAATGAATTCTATATTCCAATTCTAAAATGCGTTAAAAATGAATTCACTTTGGAAGATTACTTTTTTAATTCTAGCAGTAGTAATCCGGTTCTTAGAAAGAATATTGAAATTTATGGTTCTGCCCAGCGTCTACGAATTATTTTTCAAACAAGTGCAAACTTTCTTGCAGGTGCTTGTTCTGATTATACTCCTGTTTCTGGATCTTGGTTCAGCATACTTACTCTATTAATTCATGGTTTTGATCGTCTAGGTGTGTATGATCCAACTGTATTTGAAACAGTTACTCCATATTGCCATAATAATGGAATATATCTTCCTTATGTTTACCAACTTGATCTTGGTTCTGATGATCTGGGAATTCCTGCAGGAACTTTGAATTTTACAGAAGCCGAAAAACCTGAATTGCAAATTACCATGGTTAATCAAATTGCTGATCCTAGAACAACTTTACGAAAAACTTATTTGCGTGTCTACGCTGACACTTGGGATATTCTTTTTATTGGATCTCAAATCATGAAGTTGCCTTTTGTTTAAAAGTCATCATCTGGACCTGGACCATACGGTGGCGTATGCGACTTCTCAAGATCCTCTTGATCCAATGGCTTTCCCTCAAAGTTTCGCGCCTGCTGAATTCGTAGACGAACTGTACTTACAAACTTTGTGGAATCAGTATTATGACTCCTCCGCTTAATCTTCACAATCTCCTCATCATTGTCTGAAAAACCACCTTCAATTGGCTCATCGTAAATAGACATATCCATTTGCTTTACGACAGGCTTGTATCTATGAATAATAGGTACAATTGGCATATCAGACACATTCTTAATATAAGGTTGTGTCTGGTACTTCTCCTTTTCAATTCCTTTTGCTGCTGCTGCCTTAAAATCTGGAATAGGACGAAAGGCATGAACAGTCGTTGCACTTAGACTTGGGAAATCATCAGTGCTCTTCAGATTTAGAGTTGGTCCCTTTGGAACCTCCTTCTCAACAGGTGGAAGCCTGCTTCTAGGGTTACTTGGTGTCCAAACACCCCGCCTATTGCTAAACACATTGCGATCTGACATTTTTGTTTCTTTAAGAATTGTCTGCGTACCCTTTGAATTTGGTTAGTAGGGGTTCAAATTTTTTATATCTGCCAACTATATACTTATAAAATATAAAAAATATTTTAAATATCTTTTATATCGTGGTTATACAAGATAGAATCTAAGAATTCTGTTTTTTAGCAATTAAGAGTGCCAATTTATCTACTGCTACTGTATATTTCTCTGCTGCCTTACGAACATCTTTTTCAGCCTTTATTCTTCCCTTCACATCTGAAATAAGACCATTTCTATCGAATGTCTGTGCTATCTTAATGTATTGATCCCATCGTTTACTAAGATCTGTTACAAGAATTCTTTGACTCTTAATTTTTTGTGCAAGAGGAATAGGCATTTATTCTTGCAGAGATATTTAAAATCCACCTCGTAGACGAAGAACTAAATGCAAGGTTGATTCCTTCTGAATGTTGTAATCACTTAGTGTGCGACCATCTTCTAACTGCTTTCCAGCAAAAATTAGTCGCTGTTGGTCCGGAGGAATCCCTTCTTTGTCTTGAATCTTCTGCTTCACATTCTCAATTGAATCCGAAGGCTCTACATCTAGAGTGATTGTCTTGCCTGTCAACGTCTTAACAAAAATCTGCATCCCGATATATAAGTTATACAGATTTTTATTTTAAGTGTTAATTTAGAAGGTGAAGCCCTCCTCCTCAACTGGAAGAGTCCCAATAATCTTGTTCACCTTTGGTGCCTTCTTATTTGCTAGATACAGACACCACTCATCCCATGACCAATAATCATTGTCTCGGATATCACACCACTCTAGCATCTCCTCATAATGCTCAATCTTCTTAATCAACTCATCTACCTCCTCCTCAATCTCTGTGCTCCATGCCGCCTTCTTAGCAAAGAAGCCCCGACGAAGAGTTGCGCGCTCCAGCATATCCCTCCAATAATGTGCAGGCAGATTACTATCCATTTCTAATTATGAATTCTTTACTTTGGCTCTGCTTTTACTATGTGCTAGTATGCGGTTCAATTTTTTCACTTGCTCAAAAAAGACAGTTTTTTAAAAATCAATTTTTACGTGTCTTTCTTACCTTTCTTTGTTTTTGAGTTTTCCTACGGTTGCTCCGAGTTTTTCTTTCTCTTTCACGAGGATTTAAACTTACTTCACCCATATTATAAATTTTTTCTATGAATTGCGTCATTTCAGGTTCGCGGACAAGTATTGACGATGATGTTATTAAGTTAGAAAGATTATTATAGTGATTAACTCCAATATCCATTATAACTAAAACAACATGTTTTGAAGAATCTAAATTAGTATTTCTTAAAGCAATAAATGCTTCTATTTTCCGAATATTTCTTGTATCTGTCGCATCTCTTATTAATCTTCTATAGTGCACATTTACAGTTTTTCTACTTTCTAATGGAGTTTCAGTTTCACTTGCTTTCTGTAGATCAATTATCATTTGTCTATAATCAACAAGTGGGTTATCTCTGGTTGCAAAGTGCTTTTCAAGTTCTTTTAATAACCCTTTTATTCTTGACTCATAATATTGACTTCTTTCTCCTCCTCTAAAGATATCAAGCCACGCGGTGTTAATCCATCCAAGAATATCCATTGAATAAACTTGATTCATTTTGTAGTTATAAATCATGAAATTTTCTAGATATCTTTCAGTGGATGGATTACCATCAATTTGTGGAAAAACATATTTTGGATTTTGTAACCTTGATGATCTAAAACCATCTAGTTCTCTTCCTAAAATGTTTAACAAAGCTAACGCCATCTTTAAATCTTTGAAACTTTTTATATCTGGTTGTGTTTCTTTTTGCTCTATCATTGAAATTGTTGATTTTCCCTTATGTAATTCATTAAAAAACTCATTTACTTCATCACCTTCTGAAAAATTTAACACCTGTTTACGATTTATAGTAGTCAAAAATTTAGTAAAATAAGGTATAAATGTCATATTAAATTTTGTGCCTTCGGTACTATGCTCTTCTGGTAGTAAAATAACAGGAATACGTTGATTTGCAGCCGCCGACATATTTATTTTGTTAAAAGATATTATTTATTTATAAATATATTAGGTTATTTTATTTTCACTAAAATATTCTCATATATAAATGCTTTGTTGCTGGAAAAAGACGACTGAAGTCAAAACTTTATCAAAACCTCTTCTAGCAGAATCAAAATCAGTTACTGGTGAACCCAAAATTCTTACAGAAAGAAGAACATCTTTAGTTTCTGTCCCTATTAAATCTGAATTTACCCCTGCAAAAACTTTTCCCGTATCCCCTCCTAAATTAGATTCAGCCTATTCGTATTCTGCTTCTATACCTGCACCAATCTATGTTAAATCTGAATTACCTCCTGTAGAACTCAAACCCATATCTATTCCTGTAGAAGTTAAGCCAATTCCTGTTCCTGCACCTTTAGTAGTTAAGCCAATTCCTGTAGAAGTTAAGCCCAATCATGTTCCTGCACCTGTAGAAGTTAAGCCGACTCTTCCAGAAGATAATCCAAGTCCTATAGAAACTAAACCCATTCAAAAAAAGAATTCAAAATCAAATAAACGTATCTAATATTTATGATGAGCACATGACACATTCCTCCTCTTCCTTCTTCTGTGCTGATACCTGTGCAACCGGCTCTACCGTAAACTGCTGCGCTTTTACAACTGACTTCGTGCGCAGATAATAAATACCAGTCTTAAGACCCTTCTGCCAAGCATATACGTGCATACTAGTCAACTTGCGATAATCCGGATCTCCAACATAGAGATTGAGTGACTGACTCTGGCAGACATAGGCACCACGATCAGCCGCCATGTCAATGAGTGTCTTCTGCTTCATATCCCAAACAGTCTTATATAGTTGCTGAAGATCTGAAGGAATCTCTGCTAGACCCTGCACAGATCCATTGTTTCCGATAATCTTGTTCTTCACATCTACATTCCACAGACCTCTTGCAAGAAGTTCGTTGATCAGATACTTATTCACTAGAATGAATTCACCTGCCAAGGTCCGGCGTGTATAGATATTACTCGTGAAAGGTTCAATGCACTCATTGTATCCCAGAATCTGACTGGTTGATGCAGTCGGCATCGGAGCAACAAGCAGAGAATTGCGCAGACCAAATGTCTTAATATCCTGCTTGAGTGTTGCCCAATCAAGATCTGGATGCTCAACCGGCTCTACAGACCAAAGATCAAACTGAAGTTGTCCCAATGATGCAGGAGATCCCTTGAATGTTGAATAAGATCCCTCATCCTTTGCCAGTTCCATTGACTGCTGAAGTGCAGCATAATACATGTGCGCAAAGATCTGCTTGTTTAGAGCAACTGCTTCCTGTGACTCCCAAGGGACATGCAGAAGAGCAAATACATCTGCTAGACCCTGCACTCCAAGTCCTACAGGGCGATGACGCATGTTAGACTTCAAGGTTTCCGGGGTAGGATAAAAGTTAACATCAATCACCCTGTTAAGATTTGCTACTGCTAGACCAACAACACGACGGAATTCAGTGAAATCAAACTTGCCATCCTTGATATACGCTGGTAGAGCCATTGATGCCAAGTTGCAAACAGCCGTCTCATCCGGGGCAGAATACTCAATGATCTCCGAGCAGAGATTTGACGACTTGATCACACCCACATTCTTCTGATTGCTCTTCCTGTTGCAGGCATCCTTGTAAACCAAATAAGGTGTTCCAGTTTCAATCTGTGAATCTAGAATGTCAAACCACAACTTCTGTGCCTTAACTGTCTTACGACCTACACCAGCCTTCTCATACTTCTCGTAGAGTGCAACAAACTCATCACCGTAACAATCTGATAGACCAGGTGCCTCCGAAGGACAAAAGAGTGTCCAATCACCATTATCAACTACACGCTTCATAAAGAGATCTGGAATCCAAAGCGCATAAAAGAGATCACGAGCCTTTTCATCTTCTGATCCGGTGTTCATCTTCATTCGGATGAAATCGGCAATATCAGCATGCCAAGGCTCAAGATAGACTGCAAAGGAACCATTGCGCTTTCCACCACCGTTGTGCACAATACCACCATGAGCAATGGTGTAATTATGAGAAGGCTTAATCTCAAAATCATGAACAGGTCCTTCATATTTTGACTCTGTAATAGACTCTACACGGGAAAAGAGTTGATTACCATACTGGAAATATGAGAAATATTCACTCTTGGGGGCAGTGGGAAAATACTGCATAACAGTTTCAATTCGGGGAATACGAAGAACTTTAGTTGTCTTTCGTGTAGTAATATTCTTATATGAACTTACATTTCCAATTCTATCACGATCATAACCAGATGCAAGAGAACCAAGACGGAGAAACATATACCGTACAGACTCAATAATTGAATCTGAAGACATTTCGAGTGTTACTTCCTTTGTTCCGATACACCCATCAGTTTCAAGCAGACCACGAATAATTTGAATAATTTTTTCATGCGGTAGATGCAAGAAACTTGCAGGAATTGTCTTCTGTTTATTTGTATCATATAGATCACTGCGACAAAACTTAAATCCAGCGGAATTTGGTGACCAACGAATACGACGAGTATTTTCCTCCACATCATCGTAGCAACGTACACCACGATTTGCCAAATACTCAGTTACAAAATCAGCAACCGACTGTTTATTATCCTTGTGGAGACTTACATATGCTGTTGCTTCACTGATATGACCATCCCCTAGCATAATACCATAGAAACGACAATCATCTGTTGATAGAGAAGCAATATCTTTCTCGTATGAGGGAATTGGGAAAACTACAAAATCAGAATCATTCACGTCACGAGCATCAACATACATAGGAGTTGCTAGATTCTTGGAAAGGCGATTCTGAATTATCGTAAAGTTCAGACCTTTCTGCTGACCTGAAAGTACTAGAATCTGATGCTCTGGTGTTACCTTAATAGGGCTAATAGAGTTCTTAACTGAAATTTCTAGAATGGGACCAGAATAGTCGTGGCGAATAGGTGCTGCAACTTCCTCATAGACTCCAGTTCCAGTTAGAACCTTATCTGAAATACTAACATCACTAATAGGCTTAATCCCATTCTCAGTAAAGAGCAGTGTTTCAGGAGTAAAACACTGGTCAACGTAGCAAGCAGTGTTATTGAAAACCCGAAGCATAGGAACAATTCCGTTTGAAACACCATTTGTCCCATGAATAATTGATCCTTTTGCCCGAATATTGTGAATGTGGAGACCAATTCCACCACTGTGTTTGCTGATTGTGGCACAATCCTTTAGCGTATCGTAGATTCCAGCAATAGAATCTTCTTTCATTGCCAGAAGAAAGCAAGAACTTAGTTGCGGCTTAGGTGTGCAACTATTAAATAGAGTTGGAGTTGCATGTGTATACAACTTCTGACTCATAGCATCATATGTCTCAAAAGCCTGCTCAAGATTCTTGGGCCATAGTTCTAGAGCAGTACGCATCCACATATGCTGGGGTCTTTCTAGGACCTTCCGCTTCTCATCGCGCAGAAGATATGACTTCTCAAGTGTCTTAAATCCAAAATAATCAAATAGATAGTCGCGATTGTAGTTCAACTGGGACTCAATCTTGGCACCATGCTCCTCAATAAGACGAACCAACTTATCAGAGACAGCCGGCTGCAGTTCACCCTTTGAATTCTTTACTGCCGCTAGAAGTCGCACAACTTCTGAAAAGTTATCCGGAGTATTCTTATGGTGATTACTTACTGCGATCCGGGAAGCCAGAGTTCCATAATCAGGATGCTCTGTAATGTATGATACTGCCGTCGTACATGTCAGTTCATCCAAATCGCTGGTCCTAATTCCATCAATAATTGATCCGAGGACCTTCTGAGAAATCATTGTTGAATTTACACAAAGTCCATCCGCTGCTGCACGAATACGAGCAGTGACCTTGTCAAAACTTACATCCTCCTTTTCACCATTGCGCTTCACAACCTGCATATCTATGTTATTACTCATTCCTTTGTTAACTATAGAACGCAACTTTTGGGTTTCAAATTTATTGTTTACATAGGATAGAATGTATGCTATATTTTTACTTATCTTAATCCTTCTACTAGGACTAAATGTAGTTACAGCCATGAAAAATGGATATCTAAATTCTCTTGTTCCTCTTGTTGTTACAGTTCCTGCAACAAAAACAGAATCTTTCTTAAATCCTCAACAGTCTGATGCAGATTACAGACTTCTAACAGATATGCTTCCTTCATCTGATCCTAAGAGTGTCATTGTTACAACTAATAATTCGGAAACTTGCAGACTATTAGATGATTCTGTTTCACTCCAAACTGCGTCTGATTATTCCCAAAGAACTAATAATTATAAGCGTGATTATCCTGATAGTTGCTCAAGTCCCTGGCACGAGTTAACACTAAATTTCTATCAGACTACATCGCAAAAACCTATACAAGCAACATCTGCTAAATGTTAATCATCTATAAATAAACACTTTGTAGATTCTTTTGTCTTTATTTCCCATTCCTTATATTTCTGGTCAAAATCTGCCCAGAATTTTTGATATGCAGGATATCCAATCTCGGTCCACCAAAATTTATTTCTGTGAATTGTCATCCAATGACTATTCTCTAAAATCCAGAATGTCTTTTCTACTATAAATTCACCATCTTTAAGAATCGGCTGCCAATCCTTTATTGTTGAAGATATGCCTTGAGTAAATGGACCATATTCATATCGCAATGAATAATCACTCTGAATCACTGCTAGAACTCCACACCATTCTTTTGTATCTTCCGGCAACTCCTTAAATTGTTTAAATTTCATTTCCACAAATTCTACTATTGGACAATTAAGAACTTCCATCTGTATCTGTGTTTGGCAATAATAATCATGAAGAATTTCTTCTTCAATTGGAATACGGGTGATAGGACACTTAATTTCTATTAAATTTCCTTTATAAGAACCTTCCTCAATTAATCCATCGGGACTTGCAGCCAAATTCTTATATGTGTCATGCACAATTCTTCCAATGTTATCTAAGATGTTACCACCTTCAAAGAATATCTTGCTTGCTAAAAGTCTTGCAATAGGTTCAAAACGATGACCCCAAATTGTTGCAGGAAGTAATAGATTATCGTTTGATACTCCTACAGGAGTTGCATCTCCTGTTGGTGACATTGGTGACATACATGTTAATCCTTGATTCATCTTTTCAAACTTGCGTTCATATACACTTTTTCTAGCAGATGGTGAATTTCCTACAATATATCCAAATTCACTGGCTGTAAGAAGTTTTACTTTCTCTGCATGCCATTCTGCTGTATGCTGTTCAGTTTGCTTTTTTGACTTCACAGAATCTACAAAATCATTTGCTTCTTGCAGTGTAAACTTCTTCATTTTCTGTTTTGCCCAATTCATTGCAGTTAAAAGAAGACAATCTATGACTTCGCGTTCTTTTAATTGTGTTTCTTCAGATCTTTCAATATGCTCATTCATTGAATTCCATTCATCCCAAACATTATCTCTAATGTATTCAAGTTCCCATGTATCTAGTGGAAAATTTCTATCTTCCAATTTATACCATTCACTAAACCATTGACAGACACTTGAATACATCTCTATTTCTATTCCTCCTTTTCTTCCTGTGTCCGACTCCTTCTCTTTGTTGCTCGTGGTATTTCTATCTTGAATGCTCGTCCTGATTCTGTATGCGAAACAATTAGTCCTTTTATATCTTCAATTTTACAAGTTTCAGTATTATAATTTATTACTATACGTGTCTTCAATACTCCTCTGTCTAATCCAGATAGTAGAGTTTGCGTTAATGCAGACTTCTCTTGCTCATTTAAACCCGGATATTCAGAAGCATAATTCTTTAAACGATCTATCTTTAAGCCCCTATCCAACTTTATCCACGGTTTTGTCAATGTATTTTTATTTTCTGATGCAAAGAAAATATCCATTCCTTTTTCAACACTTTGGACAAAATCAAAAGGGCTGGATAATTGAATTAATGGTTGGATTGGTTGTTGCGGTTGGACTGGTTGAGCAGCAGGTGTTGGTGTTACACCTAGTGTATTTATAATAGTCTTTGTACGTTTTATAGTCTTTGCTCTTTGCATCCTATATGTAACTAGCGTCCATCTTTTAAATCACCCGACTTGATATTTCTAATGCCCTTTGTAGCAACTTTTTTGTAGATTCATCAAGATCACAATTTTGATTCCATCCAAAAGGATCTTGGATTGAATTTAATTTTTTATTATATAGAATTGTTGTTACATTACCTGGGACTGGTACAGTTAATTCAGCAAACATTTTAGGCATTTTCTTATCTGTCTTCCATTGTATTTTATAAAGATTCCATTCACCTCGTGGAAATAATTCTTTCCCTTGAGGAGCCGCAGAATATGGAATAACATGATAATTAAAAAGACTCATACATAAAGTATTTATGTTTGCTTTATGCGTTGATCCAGCGCCTTAAATTACAATCATTAATTAGGATATGAATAGACCAACTGCTACATTCCATGGAATGAATCCCCAGCAAAGAGATAATAAACTTTCTATGTTACGAATGGATCCGCGCGGATCACTACCATTGCCTGATCCTACACTTGTAGGAAGACCACAAGGTAATTCATACAGAAAAGAAGAAAAGAATCCTGCAACTGAATTTGTTGGAACTGAATTGCCACAGAATGGAGTTCGTCTCCGCATGGAACCTAATAATCGCGATGCTATGAATTCACGCATATTAGAAGGATCGCAATTTACAGCTGCTAGAAATATGACATCTGGAGATAAACCAATTATTCAAGATATGAATCCTGTTAGTTCCCGTAGGACTGTTGCTAGTTACAAGCAGGCTATTGAATTCTTTCCAGATGTTGAACCTGTTATTACTTCTACTGGAGTTCAACCTAGAACTGTTCCTGCAGTTGCACCTCCTCGTTTTATGGATAATCCCTATTTGCAGCGACAAGATGCTATCGGTGAACCCCGACAGATTATTCGTGAACTCAAGTCTGCAGTTAGTGAAGATAATCGTGAACTCTATTTGCATAATTCACAAAAATTAGCGGAACGTAATTTTTCCCATTTTTGGATACCTCCTGCAGAAGAGAAGGAACAAAAAAATTCAAATCTACAAGCTTATGAATTATTAAAACCCAAACTTGATGATTTTTCAACTGATTATAGAAAATTTACTTATAAGTGATTAATCTTAACTTAATCAAATCTTAATCAAAACTGACCACTACATTGACTTCATGCTGATTTACAATCTTCATTGCAGAACGTGATAGTTCAGTCCGCTGACGTCTTCCTGAAAGTAACTTCTTGCTTTCCTTTGAATAATGCTCTTTTATACTACTATTCATGTCTTCTTCAATTGCAGCGCGGTGCTCTTCAATATAATCTATGATCTTCTTTTCAATAAACCATCTGAAAAAATTTAGTTGACCAACAGTTGTCATTATAGGCTCTTGATTCAAGGCTTCAAACATAATACGTTCCCTCCTACAGAATGGATCAAATAACTTCTTAGAATATGCTTTTAGTTCTCTTTTATAGTTAAAGTGAACTAAGAACTGTTTTGTGCCAAGAATATATGATGTATTGTTCTTCTTAGCATAATTTGTTATAAACCAATCTACCAGTCTTAAACTTATTGGTGATTCACCCTTAAGAATTGGAGTTACGCGTTCCAAATTACCTGCTTGATTATAAAATGTCTGTAGATTCTGAACAATAAAATCTTGTCTGCATTGAACTCGAGCCTTCTGTGTTGTTGAACGAGAATCCTCCTGCATTATAACCTACTTTCTTTCGAAGAGTTTAAGTTAGAAATTTTTTAACGCAGTGAATTAGAGATGTCAAGAAGAGGTCAAGATGAATATGAATTAAATCCTTTTGCTTCCCGTGCTCCTATAGCTCCTGCTCTTCCTCTAAGATCATTACGTGGTCGACCTCCTGTTCAGCCTGCAGTACAACCTCTATTAACTCCTGCAGAACTTGCTAAAAAAGCGATTGATGATTTTAGACAGTTTGTTGCTGAAGATCCTGTTGTGACAGAATATAAAACAAGTTTTGGACCTAGAACTTCACAACGTGTTAAAGAACCTAAAGAAAAAATAGACTCTATATTTTTAGAAACATCTGCAAATCCTTACGCACAGGAACAAAAAGATAAATCTAAGATTGATTTTGATACTTTGCAAGCAAAGCAAGGAGAAATTTATAAAAACTCAAGATTGGCTGGAACTGCTTGGCAAGAACCAGAATCTAAAGAAGAAGAAGATGGTTCTGAGGTTCCATTTGTTTCTTGCAAGGAAGATTTTGAAGTTGCTCTTTTTCCCGTCTGTAAAAAATTACAGGCTGCTCTGACTTTGAGTTTAAAAGATATACGTGATCAACAGAATGCAAAAGTAAAAGCCGCACGACCTATCACTGATCCTGTTGTTCTTCAACGATTTGATAATGCTGCAGCATCTGCTGGAACGTATCCTGCTGCCAAATCTATCTTTAAGTCCAAGAAGCCAGGTGCTCCAAGATTTATAGGAGCGCCAATATAATTCTTTCATAGAATAGATGGGTGAAAATACGAATGAAAATGCTATTCTCCGATTTTCAAGAAATTTAGGATTTTTACGAACCAAAAATGATGGAAGTATTGAGTATACTAATGGATTTTCAAGAGATAAAGCATTTAATCTTTACAAGGGCTTGCATAATGCTAATGGTTCATCTCCTGATGATGTATTACCTGCATTACTTCTTCTATACAAAAAATCCTTACGAGCAGAGAATATCAAATTAATTAATGAAAATTCTGGCTTGGGATATAGGTCTCATATTGTAGATATTATACGGGATAGAAACCCAGAATTGTTTCAAAATGATAATAATGCTAAATCAAATCTAAGATCTATGCTAGAAAAAGCAGATTTTAGTGAAAAAGAAATAGGTATTTTTATGAAACAAAATAATTAATACATAATAGGTATGAATTATTTGTTAAAGTCTAAATATGCTCTTTATAGTGCTGTTGTTTTCTTTCTTTTTGCAAATCCTTACACATATACTTTAACACAGGGTTTCTTTGGATCTATACTTCATATTGCTACCAATGATTGTCCAACAGTTTATGGTATTTTCTTTCACACTTTTTTATTCTTTCTAGCAATGTTCGGACTTATGACAGTTCCTTCATTGGCTTCCGGTCAATAATTCTTTTCTCATAATATCAGATGCAATTGCAAGTATTGATCTTGCCGCTGCTGCAAATGAATATTTTTCGTGTACAAATTTTGCAGGATTATACATTGTAATATTCTTTAGAAAAATGGGAAAATCTTCTTGCCATTTTTCTTCTGTTGACTTCATTCCACATTCCTCCGACCATGAACATATACTTGTAACACTTCCTGACATCATCAAATTATCTCGGATAAATGATTTCTTATCTATACAAAAGATTGGACATCCACATGCCATTATTTCTAATGCTGCTAATCCCTGCGTCTCTTCATTATCCACCATGATACAAAATTTACTACTTTGTGCTGCGCTACGTAACATTTCTTGTTTGTAAAAATGATAACAAATTAAGTTTCCTTTTAATCCATAATAATTATGAAAAAGATAGCCCCATACTCCTTCAATTTGTCCTGCATTTTGTGATTTATAATAGATAAAAAAATCATTTACTTTTTTTCTATTTGTTGGAACAAAATAAGATGTATCTACTCCTGATTCCCACAAGCAAATATTTTTTGTATTATTTATTATTGATTTCTTTATCGGAAAAAATTGATCTAACCAATCTATTACCCATAACGATGTAAATGTTAGATTTTTTATGTTATTCCAAACTACATCTTTTTCTGGTTCTTTTGTTACACCCATATTTATAGGGTTTGGTCCACATATTGTATTTTTTGGTAATAAACAAGGATGTAAACGAGCATTTAAGTTTATGTTTATATCTCCTTCATCATTTATTAATAATACACAATCTGGTAGAACTTGTTTTAATCCAATTATTAATCCGATTAAAACAACTGTTGGTCCGCCTGCTGGAAAATGTCCAGTATCTGTCCATATTCCAATTCGCATTATTATGTGTTACTTTATTCTTTTATTCCATTAGACGCATTTATGCTAGAATTTCCTCATAAAGTGACTTCAATTCAGTATCCCAAACTAGGAGATGTGCGTCCTTCTTTGCCTGCTGACCATGTCCTTCTCTTAGTGTTGAATCTAGCAGATACTTCTCAATTCCTAGACAGTACTCATGCGGGTCAACACAAGTTGCAGATCCTCCAAGTGCTCCAAAACCAATCGGGATATAATATCTGATATTTGAAGGTACAAGAATACTATTGCTAGGTGTGCAAAATTCGTTTAATCCAGGAATATCAGGAACTACTTGCGGAATTCCTACACCCATCTGCTCTAGTTGACAGAGACCAAACCCTTCACCTTCTGTTGTTGATACTCCAATATCAGCCGCATTGTAAAGATTATT
>Ga0114958_10000417_pt1 | contig 36187 bp, 29 predicted proteins | sample C_130208_EF_Meta_FD_89577 | JGI IMG/M metagenome (GOLD analysis project Ga0114958, IMG submission 89577) | Freshwater microbial communities from Lake Croche, Canada to study carbon cycling - C_130208_EF_MetaG | ecosystem: Environmental > Aquatic > Freshwater > Lake | place: Lake Croche, Canada... | reverse complement strand
TCGAGCTGGGCGGCTTGGAACTACTCGGGCTACGAGGGCCGAGACGCCTATCCGGAGTATCGCGGGCTCATCACCAAGATGCAGGGCATCTCCCTCTATCACGGCTGTGGCCGGGCGATGTGGGAGTACAGCCCGGACCTCGACCGCTTTGGCACCCCGATGGCCCTGATGCTCCTTCCGTACTGGACCAATGGCTGCGTGGGCAGCCAGGAGGGGCTCTTCTTCGAGTCCTCGGCCACTGTTCCCTATCACTTCCTCATTCAGTCCGAGGTATCGGCGAGGCCTTCGGACCCCCAGGTGGGCCTGCCCTATGGCGGGCTCAACCTGGCAGATGGAGTGGCACATCTACGAACGCTGGGCGTGCGCTACCTGATGCTTTCGTCCCCGACGGCACAGGCCCAGGCGACCAAAGTTCCCGGCATCGTCCAAGTTGGCCAGTCGGGCCCTTGGTCGAAGACGGGGAGCGAGACCACGGGGGCCACGTGGAAGATCTACCTGCTCGCTGGAGCCTCGACCGTCAGCGGGATGACCCATCTCCCTGTGGTCGTCCCCGGAATCGACGCGTCAGCAACCTCCTGGAAGACCGCCAATGTGGCGTGGTTCATGGATCCTCTGCGCGCTGATGTTCCCTTGGCTGCGTCGGGACCGGCGAACTGGCCACGGGGCACCGCGTCTGCCACGGCGTCTCCGTCGACACCCAAAGCACGGGTCTCTGGGATCTCGATCATGCCGGATCGGATCAGCTTCAATGTTGATCGCATCGGAACGCCCGTGGTGGTCAAGGTCTCCTACTACCCGAGGTGGTCGGCTCAAGGGGCGAGTGGTCCCTATCGGATCAGTCCGAACCTGATGGCAGTGGTGCCCACGGCACGCCATGTGACCTTGGTCTACAGCGCCGACGGCACTGACAACGTCGGCATGGCGATTACCTCGTTGAGCCTGCTGTGGCTGGCCGGCATGGCGGCAATGGTTGCGTGGCGTCGCCATCGGGCCAGGACGCCCGTCCTCCCAAACTGACCCACGAGCGGTTCGGCCCTCGGCCAGCGAGGCACCACTGATGTTTCCTGGCGTTTGCTCCCTCCTGTCACCTTGCGGCAGGGGCTCGTTCACCTCGACTCCGTACTGTCCCTCGTGACGAGAAGGCCGAGCGGAGCCGAATGGTTACCAAATCAGCCGAATCCCAATGAAGAGGCCCTGTTGCCTCACGTCAAATCCTCCGGGAAGCCCGATTCATTGCCTCACCTAAAACCTCCGGCTAGAGGGACTGATTGAAGGAGCGGTTGACGGATGGTTTGAGAGGCGCTGTGGCCTTTGAGCGCGCCAGGTGCTCGTACTGCTTGATCAGTCCGTTGATCTGTCGATAGAGGTCGCCGGGCCGGATGGCCTTGTGGGCTGCTGTCAAGGCGGTGCGCGCTGTCGAGGTGACTCGGTCGTCGGCCAGGGCGCGTGCGAATGGGGTCTGGGCGGTGTCGTAGTGCTTGGTGACCTTGGCTCCGTTGCGCTGCTTGAAGATGAGCTTGCTCTGGGCGAGGAGGCGCTTGGTGAAGTGGTGGTCGAGCGCCCAAATCCGGTCGACGGGGTCGAGTTCCTCCTCGGTGTCGAAGTGCAGGTAGCCAACGAGCTCTCGCATATGGGTCCAGATCTTCTGCTCGACGTGTGCGCCGTCGTTCTTGTTGCCGGGCCGAGATCTCGTGAAGGTGATCATGTGCTGCTCGCAGTAGGCGAAGAGGTGGTGGTTGATGAACTCCGACCCGTTGTCCGAGTCGATGCCGAGGATCGTGAAGGGGAACTGGCCGATCACGTGCTCGAGCGCCTCGAAGACCCAGATGGCGGTCTTGTTCTTGACTGACCGGTTGATCGTCCAACCGGTGGCGATGTCGGTGGCGGTCAAGGTGAAGCAGAACTCTCCGCTCGAATTGCCGGCCTCGTGGCCGACAAAATCGATCTCGATGAACCTCGGGCCGGTGTCGTCCAACTCAGCCCAGGTGCGAACTGGGATCTGGGAGCCGTCTCGACGCAGCATCGGGACCACGCCGGGCAGCATCGGCGCCAGACGCTTGTCAGCTAGGCAGCGCATCAGGATCCACACGATGGCCGGGGCGGCGACCACCTCGGAGCCGTAGGTCACCGGGCGTGGGCTTGCCGGCCGGACCACCTTGAGTGTGGCCGAGCTGCGCAGGACGAATCGTGCGTGGTCCCGGTGCCAGCCGGTGAGCTCGACGATCTGATCGAGGATCCTCGACTTCTCCGACCTCGATCCGTTCCGGTATGCGAGGGCCTGCTTCTTGGTCACTTCGTGACGTGCACTCATCGAAAGCTCCATGGTCACGGCGTAGCCCACTCCCACCCTCGAGGACCCCTCCGCCAGGCGGAGAATCCTTCGTGAGGCAATGAATGGTCGTACGCGGAGGGTTTAGATGAGTCAATGCGGAGGACTCAGTCCCTCGGGTTGGCTGTTCTAGGCTCTGGACATGCATGACCTCTCCACCGTGTTCAAGGCCTACGACGTCCGGGGCATCTATCCCGACCAGATCGACGAGTCACTCTGTCGGGCCATCGGATCAGCCGTGGCGACGTTCTGCGCCAGCCCTACCTTGCTGATGGCCCGGGACATGCGGCCGTCGGGTACGACCTTGACCGCAGCCTTCGCTGAGGGAGCCAACGCCGTGGGGGTCGATGTGGTCGACCTCGGCATGGCCAGCACCGATTTTCTCTACTTTGCCGCCGGCAAGCTCGATGCCCCGGGAGCGATGTTCACCGCCTCGCACAACCCGGCGCAGTACAACGGCATCAAGCTCTGTCTCTCCGGAGCGCGACCAATCGGGCGCGACACCGGACTCACCGAGATCGAAGCGCTCACCGAGCGGTTCCTCGTAGAGCCAGCTTCCGGGGGGACGGGGGACGTGTCGACGGCCGAGATGCTCGAGGACTTTGCCGATCACGTGCGGTCATTTGTGGACCCGACCAACCTCAAGCCGCTCAAGGTGATCTGTGACACTGCCAACGGGATGGGTGGACTCGTCGCTCCGCTTGTCTTCGCCGGGCTTCCCTTCGAAGTCGAGATCCTCTTCCCCGAGCTTGACGGGACCTTCCCGAACCACCCCGCCGATCCGATTCAGCCGGAGAACCTGAGAGACCTTCAGGCGGCAGTCCTCGCAGCGGGGGCCGACGTCGGCCTGGCCTTCGACGGCGATGCCGACCGAGTGTTCCTGATCGATGAGCATGCCGAGCCCGTGTCGGGCTCGCTGACCACGGCCTTGGTGGCAGCGTCGATGCTCAAGAAGAACCCCGGCTCGACCGTGCTCTATAACCTCATCTGCTCGCGCACCGTGGCCGAGGTGATCGCCGAGAACGGCGGCAAGGGTGTGCGGACCCAGGTGGGGCACTCGTTCATCAAGAAGGTCATGGCTGAGACCGGTGCCGTCTTCGGCGGCGAGCACTCAGGCCACTACTACTACCGCGACAACTACCGGGCCGACTCAGGGATCATCACTGCCCTGATCGTGCTTGAGCTCATGAGCGTGTCGGGCATGTCGCTCTCCGAGATGCTCGTGCCCTACCAGCGCTACGTTGCCTCGGGAGAGATCAACACCGAGGTTCCCGACCCGGCTGCAGCGGTGGACGCCGTGGCGGCATACGTCGGGCAGAACGGCGGGACGAGCGATCGGCTCGACGGCCTCACGGTCGACCACGGCGACTGGTGGTTCAACCTGCGTCCCTCGAACACCGAGCCACTGCTTCGCCTCAATGTGGAAGCTCCTGACGAAGCCTCCTGCTCATCTCACGTCGCCGAGGTCCTCGATCTCGTCGCCTCCCTCGCCACCCCATAACCTGACGGCCACGAGCCGCTACCCCTAGGAGATCATCATGTCCCTCGACACCCTGCTCATCGAGATCCTCGCTGACCCCATCGACAAGGGCTCACTGCTCTACTTCGCCGATGAGGCGCTTCTGCTCAATCCGCGCACCTCGCGGGCTTATAGCGTGAACGACGGGATCCCGGTATTGCTGCCCGACGAGGGTCGGGACCTGGCCGCCGCCGAGGTCGAGCGGCTCTTGGCCAAGAAATCTTCTGCGGTCGAGACTGGCGGGGGAGCCCCGACCTGAGCCGTTTGATCGCCCGACCTCAGCCGCATGATTGAGGGCGAGACGCGAAGAAGCCCGGGCTCAGGCCCGGGCTTCTTCGCGTGGTGGCCGGTGGCTCGTGGATCTAGCCGAGGCGCTCGACGATCATCGCCATGCCCTGGCCGCCGCCGACGCACATCGACTCCATGCCGAAGCGCTTGCCGTCGTCTTCGAGGGCGTTGAGCAGCGTGGTCATGATGCGCGCCCCGGTCATGCCGAAGGGGTGGCCGAGAGCGATCGAGCCGCCCTTGGTGTTGAGCTTCTCCATCGGGATGCCGAGGTGCTTGGCCGAGGGCAGCACCTGGGCGGCGAAGGCTTCGTTGATCTCGACCAGGTCGATCTCGTCGATGGTCATGCCGGCACGCTTGAGCGCCTGACGGCAGGCCTCGATCGGACCGAGACCCATGATCTCCGGGTTGAGGCCAGAGACGCCAGAGGCGACAATGCGGGCGATCGGGGTGATCCCGAGCTCCTTGGCCTTGGTGTCGCTCATCACGACCACCGCAGCAGCGCCATCGTTCAGCGGGCACGCATTGCCGGCCGTGATCTTGCCGCCTTCGCGGAACACTGGCTTGAGGCCGGAAAGGCCTTCGACGGTGGTGCCATCACGGGGACCATCGTCCTTGGAGATCACGACGGTGTTGCCCTCAGCGTCAACAGTGGTCACTGGGGTGATCTCACGCTCGAAGAAGCCGTTGGCCTGGCTGGCCACGGCGAGCTGCTGGGAGCGAGCGGCGAACTCGTCCATCTCTTGGCGCGAGACCTGCTCGAACTCGGCCACGTTCTCGGCCGTCTGGCCCATGGCGATGTAGACGTCGGCGAACTCGCCCTGCAGGGGACTCCAGTCGGAGGTGTAGGCCGGGCCGCGCTCGGCGGTGCGGGCCTCGGAGGCGGCGAACTTCTCGTTGTGCGGGCCAACGTCCGATGCGCCGTACATGAACCGGCTCACGGTTTCAACGCCAGCGGCAACGAAGATGTCGCCCTCGCCGGCCTTGATGGCGTGGGCGGCCATGCGGATCGTCTGCAGGGAGCTCGAGCAGTAGCGGTTGACGGTCACGCCGGGGACATTGTCCATGCCGGCGAGCACGGCTGCGACACGGCCGAGGTTGTAGCCAGCCTCACCTGCGGGCTGACCGCAGCCGAGGATGACGTCTTCGACCAGGTTGGGGTCAAGGTTCGGGACCTTGGCGAGCGCGGCCTTGATGATCAGGGCTGACAGGTCATCGGGGCGGCAGTTGACGAGCGAGCCCTTGTTGGCACGTCCGATTGGCGTACGGGCTGTCGAGACGATCACTGCTTCGGGCATGGATGCTTCCTCTCACGGTCAGCGGGCGCCACCGTGGCCCCCTCATGGGTTACCGATGGGTAACCACGGCAAACCATAGCCCCGTCGCGGCTTGTAGTGGCCGGAGGGGAAGAAGAACTGTAACGTGTTGTACGTTCGCAGCCCATGAACGGTGCAGCTAACGGTGTCGAGGGAGGGTTGATGGAAATCGGGTACACGCCAGAGCAGGAGCAGCTTCGCGAGACATTGCGTTCCTACTACGCAGAGTTGCTCACGCCGGAGATCGAGGCCGACCTTGCGGTGAGCAACGGCATCGGTCCGACGGTCCGCTCGGTGGTCAAGCAGATGGCGTCAGATGGCTGGCTCGGCATCGGGTGGCCGACCGAGTACGGCGGCCAGGGACGCAGTGCGGTCGAGCAGTTCATATTCTTCGACGAGTCGATGCGGGCCGGCGCCCCTGTGCCCATGCTGACGATCAACACGGTGGGACCGACGATCTTCGAGTTCGGCAGCCCTGAGCAAAAGGACTTCTTCCTCCCCAAGATCCTCGGCGGCGAGATCCACTTCTGCATCGGCTACTCCGAGCCCAATGCCGGCACCGACCTTGGTGCACTCCAGACCCGTGCGGTGCGAGACGGGGACGAGTACGTGATCAACGGCTCGAAGATCTGGACGAGCCTCGCCGGAGATGCCGACTACATCTGGCTCGCTGTGCGGACGGATCCAGACGCGTCCAAGCACAAGGGCATCTCGCTGATCATCGTTCCCATGGACACCCCTGGCATCCGGGTGGTTCCCATGAACCTCACGAGCACGCACAACATCAACTACACGTACTTCGATGACGTGCGCGTGCCTGCCGGCAACATCGTCGGTGGCGAGAACATGGGCTGGAGCCTCATCACCAGCCAGCTCAACCGTGAGCGCGTCACGCTGTGCTCGCCCGGCATCATCGACCGCTCACTGGCTGATGTGAGCGCGTGGGCCACCGACACGCTGCTGCCTGATGGTCGCCGGGTCATCGACCAAGAGTGGGTCCAAGAGCACCTGGGTCGAGTCACGGCCGAGGTCGAGTTCCTGCGCCTGATCAACTGGAAGGTCGCCTGGCAGGCGACGCAGGGCACCCTTGACGTGGCGGACGCCTCGGTCATCAAGGTCTTCGGCACCGAGTTCTACCTTCGGGCCTTCCGGCTCCTGATGGAGGTCATCGGCCAGGGCGGATATCTGAAGCGCGGCTCGCGCGGCTCGGTCATCGCCGGTCGGCTCGAAATGTACGCCCGCTCAATGGTCATCCTCACCTTCGGTGGTGGGACCAATGAGATTCAGCGGGACCTGATCGCTATCTTCGGCCTCGGCATGCCGCGGTCGTTGCGCTAGGACAAGGGGAACAGACATGGACTTCTCACTCTCAGAAGAGCAGCAGGCCGTTGCGGACCTTGCGACCCAGATCATCGGCGAGATGGCCACACCGCAGCGCCTGACCGAGATCGAGCGGGCGACCGACCCCAAGGGTCCCTTCGATGACACGCTCTGGGCGGCGCTCTCAGAGGCTGGTCTGCTTGGTATCGCCGTGGGCGAGGGCTTTGGAGGACAGGGCCTCGACTTCGTGGCGCTGACCAAGGTTGTCGAGGTCGTTGGCTCGGTCGCCGCCTATGTCCCGGTAGTCGAGACGCTCGTCTCGGTGGCGGACACGATCGATCGCCACGGCACCGAAGAGCAGTGCAGCGCCTGGTTGCCGCAGATCGTCGATGGGTCCCTCATCGCCACCGCGGCGACGGCCGAGTTCTTCGGCGATCTGGTCGCTGAGGGCCTCTCGGCACCGCACACCACCGCCACGGCGTCGGGTGCCGGATGGGTGCTCGATGGGGTCAAGGCCTGCGTGCCGTCAGGCCTGCGGGCTGAGCTCGTGCTCATCCCGGCGACCTTCGTCGACGGCGAGGTCGGCCTCTTCTTGGTGGACGTCGCCGATGTCGATGTTGAGCGTCAGGATGGTCCGCTCCTGCCTGAGGCCACCCTGACCCTCTCGGGGGTCGAGGTGGGTGCAGACCGGCTTCTCGGCGGCAGCACCACAGGTGGTCGGAGCATCCTTGACTCTCTTGCCCTGCGGACGACAGCGGCGCTTTGCGCCCTCGAGGCTGGAGCGGCTCGCTCGGCCCTCACGCTCGGAGCCACCTACACCTCCGAGCGCGAGCAGTTCGGCAAGAAGGTGGCCACCTTCCAGGCGGTTGGCCAACGCCTCGGCGATGCCTATGTCGACGCAGAGGCGATCTCGCTGACGGCGGCGCAGGCATCATGGCGGATCGCCACCGGCGTTGACGCCACCGAGGCTGTCGCCGTCGCCAAGTTCTGGGCTGCCGAAGGCGGCCAGCGGGTCGTCCACGCCGCCACCCACGTCCACGGTGGTGTTGGGGTAGACCGGGAGTACCCGCTGCACCGGTACTTCCTGCTGACGCGTCAGATCGAGTTGACCCTTGGGGGAGCCACGGCGAGCCTCCTGACATTGGGCGCGCGGGTGGCGGCTACCCAATGACCCGACCCGGGGTTGTTCGAGGGCTGCTCGCAGCACTCGTGCTCTCCTCGGGATTCTTGGTGCCAGCGCTGCCGGCTTCGGCCAGTCGAGCGGCAACGATGGACGTGACCCCAACAACGGGGCTGATCGACGCCCAGCGCGTCTCGGTGGTGCTGCGCGGAGCGAAGCCCACCTCGATCTGGGCGGTCGCCGAGTGCGGTCCCGACGCCCTCACCTTCTACCTCTCAGGATCGCGCCCCTCTCAGGATGGGTGTGAGCAGCGGGCCAGCTGGGTGATGCCGGTCGATGCCGGCAAGATGGGAGCGCTGTCGGTGTCGCTGGCGGCGGTCCTGACCACTGCTGCCGGAGCAGTGGACTGCCGGTCGAGCCAGTGCTTCATCGCCCTCCAGGAGCTCTCGAGCATCGACGGATCAGGTCTCAAGCTGGCCAATCTGTCCTTTAGCCCCGCCGCCTGCGCGTCCCCTCGGTCGTGCCGGACGGCCCCGGATGCCTGGAGCCCACTGGCGGGAAAGCCGACTTTCGTTCCTGGTCCACTGTCGGACACCTCAGCCGGGACTGGCATCGCGGTGGCCACTCCGGGAAGCAGGGCCACCCTTGTTGACCTCGTCCCCCTCGACGCCACCGATGTGTCAGAACGCACTGCTCCGGGCCCCACGGCCGGCCCGCTCGCCGCTGGTCTCAGTGCAGCAGGCGGGGGAGCGGGACAGGGGGTCCTCGCCTTGTCGCTCGCAGCACCCGGGACGTCATGGGGACCAGGCAACGCGTCTGGCGTGGTTGCTGACGTGTCGGTGACCGACACCACGACAGCAACGACGCTCCCCACCCAGCAGGTTGTGCTCTATCGAGGGGCTTCGACCTTCACCTACACCTGCGGCCTCGGGCAGATTTCATCGACTGATCACTTCTCCGCCTCCGTCTCGGCGGAGCCCGACGCCCGGGTTGGCGGGCTCTCGCAGCTCCCCGGCAAGCGGGGACCCTCTGGTGTCACGATCCAGTCGGCGAGGATCGTGATCACCGATGCCGCGCTCTTCTGGCTCGATACCACCTCAGCGATCGGCCTCGCTGATCGCTACGCCCCCATCATCTTCGGGCGTTCGACTTCGGCGCTCCACGACACTCCGCTGCTCCTCGATGCCACCACGACATCGACTGAGGGAGGCGGCAAGACAATCGACTACACGGTGATCTTCAGCCACGAGAACGCCGGAACCGCGTATGTGCCGTCATTGGAGCTGACAAGCTGGGGTCGACTCACCGACATCGAGACCGTGGTCCATCTCGTCGTCGGCCCAGACGGCTCAGTCACCTCGGGCACGTATTTCTGGGGTGGTGTGCCCAAGTCGGGCTACCCCGACTCCGACGGAGCCTTGAAGGAGGTTGACAAGCCATTCTCGATGACGGCTGCCAGCCAATGGAGAGGTGATCATCCGGTGATCCGGATCGCCACCGGGAACAACGACGTGGTGGCCGGAACGACCAGCTCATTTCGCTTCCAGCTCCCCGTGGTGGCTGGCCCAACCGAAGGGGCGACGCGCGAGTCGGTGATGGCGACGCACCCATTCACCTATGCCGTCATGGCCGACGAGGCGGGCCGTTGGTACTCGAATCTCGACGACACCCCAAGCTCACCGCAGATGGGCGATGCATCGCAGTATGCGGTGGCCGACCTCTCCACGTCGGGTCCATCAGGTGCCCGCCTCGCCCTTGAGGTCGAGGTGTCGGGTGCGTGGTTCGCTGCGGACCAGGGATGGGGGTTCCCACTCGTCGGCACCGGGCATCTTCAGACGACCGTCAAGCTCCCCTTCGGGTGGAGCGCAGATCAGGTGCAGGGAGTGCGAGTGGCCGTGTCGCCGGCCAGCGAGGCTGCGGGGGTCACGGTCAATAGCCTGGTCCTCGACCACGTGGCGGACGACGGCACCATGACTGAGGTCGGGCCGTTGACCCCATCGGTGGTGGGACGGACGCCGACGGTGCCACCGGTGCTTTCGGTGGCCAAGTACTTCGCCGGGAGTGACCACTCGCACAGCAGCTACCTGCTCGTCCGAGTGGCCGATGGCCTTGGCTTCCCCCTCGACGGGATCACGGCGACGATGACGCTGCCCAAGAAGACCCTGGTGTTCTCGTGTGCAACCTGTCGAACGGTCTCGGGGGTCTCTGGCGCACCAGGTCCGCACTACACCGGCCTCAGTTACCTGGGCTTCGACACGCGGCCGTCGGTATTGGATTCGGGGTCTGTCACCACCGTGTCGACCGAGGACCGAGCGGCACCACCGGTCTCGATGTCGCTGGACCGCGGCTTCGGCTGATCAGCCGATCAGCCGATCAGCCGATCAGCTCAGCCATCGTCCGCAGTGTGGCAAGGTCACCATTGATCAGCAGGGTGGTGAGCATTGACTCCCTCCACTCTTCGAGATCGTCGCGAATCTTCTCCTTGGGGCCCACGAGGGCGATGTCCTCGACCATGCGGGTTGGCACGGCAGCGACGGCCTCGTCCCGGTGCCCGGCGAGGTAGAGGTCCTGGATCTTGGTGGCCTCGGCCTCCCAGCCCATTCGGCAGAAGACGTCGAAGTGGAAGTTCATCTCCTTCGCTCCCATCCCGCCGACATAGAGGGCGACGGCCGGACGGTAGAAGTCGGCGGCGGTCTCCAGGTCATCGTGGATGATGGTCGGAGCGAAGGCGAGGACCTCGAAGTCCTCCTTGGTCCGCCGGGCTCCCGGCCGGGCGAAGCCCTCATCGAGATAGCCCTGGAACGAGTCCATGGCCCGGGGGGCGAAGAAGATCGGGAACCAACCGTCGGCGATCTCGGCTGCCAGCGCCACGTTCTTGGGTCCTTCGGCACCCATGATGATCGGGATGTCCTCGCGCAGTGAGTGGACGATGGACTTGAGTGGCTTACCGAGGTTCATGCCACCGGGGTAGGGGAGCGGGTAGTGCTCGCCGTCATTGGTCACCGGCTCGTCGCGCTTGAGGACCTTGCGCACGATGTCGATGTACTCGCGTGTGCGGGCCAGCGGCTTGTTGAAGGGTGCGCCGTACCAGCCCTCGACCACCTGCGGGCCGGACACGCCGAGGCCCAGCACGAAGCGGCCCCCGGAGAGGTGGTCCATCGTCTGGGCGGCCATGGCCATGGCCACCGGAGCCCGGGCGCTGAGCTGACACAACGAGGTGCCGAGCCGCATGGTCGTCGTCGCCGACCCCCACCAGGCCAGCGGGGTCAGGGCATCGGAGCCATAGGACTCCGCTGTCCACATCGAGTCGAAGCCGAGGCGTTCGGCCTCCGCCACCTGCTCGACGGCACCCGCCGGTGGTCCGGCTCCCCAGTAGCCGAGCTGCAGTCCGAGCTTGAGATCTGTCATCGTGTTCCCCTCCTGTGCTGACTCATGGCAGTCAACCTATCGATTCATCGGTGCGAGGATCTGCTCGGCGAACCGTTCGAGCTCCTCGCGTCGCCGCCGAGGCCGGTCGGCCGGGGCGACATCTTCGGGCACCATCATCCACGGAGCGCAGATCAGGTCGGTGACCCCGGCATCTTCAAAGCGGCGGTAGAGGTCGACATCGGGCATCTCGAAGAGTGACATGTAGATGGCGAAGTCTTCGTCGGAGCGACCTTCGTGAGCCAGAGCATCCTTGAGCGAGGCCAGATGCGCCCAGGCCTCCTCTTCGCGATAGGCGCCGGCGGCGATCCAGCCATCGCACAGCTGTGAGGCCCGCCGGAAGGCGGGAGCCGATTGGCCACCGCCGAGGATGGGGACCATCGTGGTCGGCGAAGGCTCGATCTGGCACTCAGGGACGTCGTAGTACTCCCCGTGGTGCTCGACCCAGCCACCGGCCCACAGGCTGCGCAGCGCTGGGATCATCTCGTCGAGCCGCTTGCCACGGGTGCGAAAGTCCTGGCCGGTCTGGTCGAACTCCTCCTTGCACCAGCCCACCCCGACTCCCAACCGGACTCGATCGTTCGACAGCACCGCGGCGGTTCCAACCGTCTTGGCCACGCTGATCAGGTCACGCAACGGAGCGATGTAGACCCCGGTGGTGAAGGTGGTTGTGGTCGTCACGGCCGCCATGGCCGAGACGAGACACATTGGGTCCGGCCAGGCGGTTGACTTCTCCCAGAATGGTGAGCCATCGTCGGCCGTCGAGTAGGTGTAGCTCGACTCGAGGTTCCGAGCATTGAAGAGGTGGTCCGAGAGGTAGAGGCCGTCGTAGCCGAGCTCATCGGTGGCCACGGCCATCGGCAGGAGCTGATCCATCTCCAGGAAGGTCACTGATTGATGGAAGCGCATGGTTCCCCCCGAGGTCATCGTTGCGTGCGTGGGCCAGAGAGTAGAACACGTTCTATCCTCCTGCCAGAGCGGCAAGGCGTTGACTAGAACCTGTTACATTTTCTTACGCGTGAACGACGACGTCGAGTGATCTGGTAGGAGGAAACTATGCATCTTGAAGAGACCCCATCGCAGTTGGCACTTCGTGACGAGTTGCGGCGCTACTACGCCGACCTCCTGACCGATGATGTGCGTGCCGAGCTGGCCGCCAACCTTGAGGGTGGCGAGGTCTGGCGGGATGTCGTGGCTCGGATGGGCAAGGACGGTTGGCTCGGTATCGGGTGGCCGGAGGAGTTCGGCGGCCAGGGTCGACCGGCCACCGATCAGTACATCTTCTTCGATGAGACCCGACGAGCCGGTGCGCCGTTCCCCTTCGTGACCATCAACACCGTCGGACCGACGATGATGACCTACGGGACGCCTGAGATGAAGTCGTTCTACCTTCCGAAGATCCTCTCGGGTGAGTTGAACTTCGCCATCGGCTACACCGAGCCCCAGGCTGGTACGGATCTCGCGAACCTGCAGACTCGGGCGGTGCGTGACGGGGACGAGTTCGTCATCAACGGCAGCAAGATCTATACCTCGGGCGCCAACGATGCCGACTATGTCTGGCTGGCTTGTCGCACCGACGCGGACGCGCCCAAGCACAAGGGCATCTCGATCATCTGTGTCCCGACGTCAGCCAAGGGCTTCGACTGGAGCCTCATCACGACGGTGGGTGGCCTGACGACCACTGCGACCTACTACGAGGACGTCCGGGTGCCCGTGACTGAGCTCGTCGGCACCGAGAACGAGGGTTGGCGCATGATCACCATGCAGCTCAACCATGAGCGAGTCGGCCTCGCCGCGTGGGCTGGCCTCGGGCACAAGATGTTCCAGGAAGTCACGGACTGGGCTCGGACGACGGTGCTCGACAACGACAAGCCGGTGATCGAGCTCTCCTGGGTCCAAGAGGACCTGGCTCGCTGTGCGGCCGAGCTCGAGGCGATGTGGCTGCTCAACTGGCGCATGGCTGTCCTGGTGGCCCGTGACGAGGTCGGGGCGGCGGACTCCTCGGCCATGAAGGTCTTCGGGACCGAGCGGGTCATCGAGATCTACCGCATGCTGCTTGGCATCGTCGGTGCAGCCGGCTACCTGACCCCTGGTTCCCCGGGATCTCTGCTCGGGGGCCGCCTCGAGGCCTCTGCTCGTCAGGCACAGATCAACACCTTCGGTGGTGGGGTCAACGAGGTGCAGCGAGAGATCTTCGCCATGGCCGGCCTCGGTATGAAGCGCGACAAGCGCTAGGGAGCGATTATGGACACCCGCATCGATCACTCCGTGGCCCTGGCGGCAATCGTTGGACAGGTTTCTGGAGAGCCAGCCATGGGGCCCCATCTGGTGAATGAGGCGATGATCGTGCACTGGGTCGAGGCCATGGGCGATGCCAACCCGGTCTATGTCGACGACGCAGGGGCGCGCGAGGTGGGACTTGAGGGCATTATCGCTCCTCCGACCATGCTCCAGGCTTGGGTGATGGTCGGCCTCAAGGCCACGCTGGAGCGAGAGTCGGCCCGGGCCTCGGGTGCTGCGAAGAGCGGCGAGGAATCCGCCAACGACACGATGATGCGGCTGCTTGACGAGGAGGGCTTCACCTCGGTGGTGGCCACCAACTGCGAGCAGGACTATGACCGCCCGTTGGTCCTTGGTGAGCAGGTCGCGGTGCAGTTGACCATCGAGGCCATCAGTGATGTCAAGACCACGGGCCTTGGAACTGGCCGCTTCGCCACCACCCGCTACGACTTCTCCGTGATCCCGCCGAGCACCGAGCGAAGCGGCTCGGCGATCGCTGCGCAAGTGGCTACGGCTGAGCGCATCGGCACGATGCGTTTCCGGATCCTCAAGTTCGCTCCGGCACCTCGCTCAGCGCCCAAGCCGCCGCGACCACTGCCCTCGGTGACCCAAGACAATGCCTTCTTCTGGGAGGGACTCAAGGATGGTGAGTTGCGAATCCAGCGCTGCGCCAGCTGTGGCACGCTGCGCCACACGCCACTGCCAGGTTGTGGGGAGTGCCAGAGCCTCGACTGGGACTGGATCGTCTCGGCGGGAGCCGGAGAGATCTATAGCCATGTCACCGTGCACTACCCCCAGGTGCCGTCCTTCGACTACCCCCTCCCGATCGGGCTCATCGAGCTCGACGAGGGGACCCGGATCGTGGCCAACCTCGACATGAATCCCGACGACGTCAAGATCGGGATGCGCGTGCAGGCGTCCATCGTGGCGTTCGACGATGAGCTGAGCCTGCCGGTGTTCGCACCGGTCACGGCCTAGAAGGAGCAACACCATGGACTTCACCTTCTCTGAAGAGCAGCAGGCGATCGATGAGGCGGTGTCGAGCATCTTCGCCGGCCTCGTCACCCCGGATCGGGTGGGCGAGGTCGAGCGGACCGAGGACCGTGTCGATGCTGAACTGTGGGCCGCGCTCGCCGCCGCCGACCTGCTCGGACTCGGTACCCCCGAGTCCTTGGGAGGAATCGGTGGTGGCATGGTCGAGATCGGCCAGCTGCTCGTGGCGCAGGGCCAGGTCGTTGCACCGGTGCCGCTGCACGCCACCCTGGTCGAGGGCGTCCTTCCAATCGCCACCTACGGCAGCGAGGCACTGCGCCAGCGGATCCTGCCGGCGGTGGCCCGGGGCGAGATGATGCTGTCGGGGGCACTGGCTGATGCCGCGGCATCGCCGACCGAGATGCCTCGGGTGACCGCCACCACTGTCGACGGTGGCTGGCAGCTCGATGGAACGGCCACTGCGGTGCCGTTCGCCCACGTGGCTGGAGCCCTCGTCGTCCCAGCTCGCACCGGCGATGGCCGCGTGATGGTGGCGGTGGTGGACACGGCGGATGCCTCGGTGTCGATGGAGCGCGCCGAGACCACCAACCGGGCCATCCATCCTCACGTGACCTTCGCGGCGACGATCGTGACCGAGGCGGACGTTCTCGGCGGAGCCGACGATGGCCGAGCGGTTCTCGACGCCATGCTGGCTTGGGCACAGACTGGTCTGGCACTGATCCAGGTCGGCATCGGTTCGGCGGCGCTTCGCCAGACCGCTGCACATCTCAACGAACGCACCCAGTTCGGCCGGACTCTGTCGAGCTTCCAGGGGACCATGTTGCGAGCTGCCGACGCTGGCATCGACCTCGAAGCCATTCGGGTGACGGCATGGGAGGCTGCATGGCGCCTCGACTCGGGTCTGCCGGCTGCCGAAGCTGTCCTCATCGCCAAGTGGCAGGCGTCCGACCGGGGTCAGCGTGTCGTGCATGCCACACAGCACCTTCATGGTGGGACGGGCGCTGACATCGGCTATCCGATCCACCGCTACTTCCTGTGGGGCAAGCAGATCGAGCTTGAGCTCGGCGCACCAAGCCTGCAGCTCTCCCGGCTCGGTGCCTTGATCGCCGAGCACCCTGACGAGGTGATTGCGCGATGACGACGAGGACCTTCGAGTCGGTAGCCGTGGGTCAGGTTCTCGGCGATCTGGTACTTCCCATCACCCGTAGCCTCATCGTCGCCGGAGCACTGGCGAGTCGTGACTACCAAGATGTCCATCACGACTCGGTGCTGTCGAAGGAGCGGGGCAGCCCCGATATCTTCATGAACATCCTGACCACCAATGGCCTTGTCGGGCGCTACGTCACCGACTGGACGGGTCCCGGGGGCTTCCTCAAGAAGGTCGACATCCGCCTCGGAGCGCCCAACTATCCCGACGACACCATGACCCTCCGCGGCGAGGTGATCGAGACCGCCGACGATCCCGCAGATCCCACCCGTGGGGTGGTGACCGTCAAGCTCGCAGGCTCGAACTCGATCGGCGACCATGTCGTCGGCACGGTCCTCGTGTCACTTCCCAGGGAGGCCTCCTGATGAGCTCGCACCGCTTTGCGGGAGAGGTGGCCATTGTCGGCATCGGCGCCACTGAGTTCTCGAAGGCCTCCGGCCGATCAGAACTGCGGCTCGCCACCGAGGCGGTCAAGGCGGCCATCGCAGATGCCGGGATCACCCCAGACCAAGTCGGTGGCATGGTGACCTACTCGTCGGAGACCAACCCTGACGTCGACATCGCCCGTGCGTTGGGCATCGGTGACCTGACCTTCTTCAGTCGGATCCACTACGGCGGCGGAGCGGCCTGCGCCACCATCCAGCAGGCGGCTCTGGCCGTCGATGCCGGCGTGGCGGACTACGTGGTCTGCTATCGGGCCTTCAATGAGCGCTCCGGTAATCGCTTCGGGGCGGGCGTCCAAGGCCGAGCCCCCATCGCCAACGCCGAGATGGCCCACCTGGGTACCTACATGCCTGTCGGGCTCCTGACGCCGGCCTCGTGGGTAGCCATGGCCGCCCAGCGCTACATGCACGTCACGGGCACGACGAGCGCCGATTTGGCCAACATTGCCATCGCTGACCGCAAGCACGCCGCCACGAACCCCAAGGCCTGGTTCTACGAGCAGCCCATCTCGCTCGAGGACCACCAGGCGAGCCGTTGGATCGTCGAGCCGCTGCGGCTGCTCGACTGCTGCCAGGAGACCGATGGGGCCCAGGCCATCGTCGTGACGTCGCTGGAGCGGGCGCGGGATCTGCCCAATGCTCCGGCAGTCATCCGTGCCGCCGCTCAAGGGTCTGGCAAGGGCCAAGACATGATGACCAGCTATTACAGAGACGATCTGTGCGGGCTGCCCGAGATGGCAGTGGTGGGTGAGCAGCTCTGGGGGACCTCAGGGCTCGGCCCGGACGACATGGACGCAGCCATCCTCTATGACCACTTCAGTCCCTATGTGCTCTACCAGCTCGAGGAGCTTGGCTTTTGTGGCAAGGGAGAGGCCAAGGACTTCATCAAGGATGGACGCATCGAGCATGGGGGAGCGCTGCCGCTCAACCTCCACGGCGGCCAGCTTGGTGAGGCCTACCTCCACGGCATGAATGGCATCGCAGAGGGTGTCCGTCAGGTTCGGGGCACGGCGGTGAACCAGGTCGAGGGCCTTGATCGCATTGTCGTCACGGCTGGGACCGGAGTACCGACCAGTGGCCTCGTTCTGTCCTCCGACGCCTGAGGTGGTCTGAGAGGGTCCAGCCGAAAGGTTGGGCGATTCCCCGTGAGACGCTGTTCGCAGCTCCGATCCTCCCGGTGACTAGCGACAGACCGTCCTTGACGATCGGAACGGCAATCAAGCCTTCGGTCCGTGAGGGTACCTGAACCCGCGGCGCGGTCCGACGTTGACGACGGAAAAACGACCACTCGCACGGCAGGCCATCTCTGCGGAACCCTCTCGTGCGATTGAGCCGTGGTCAGCGGTCAACTGAGGGCCTTCAGGTACACTTTCCAAATGCGTTTCGCCTGCCGAATAGTCCTGCGTGTCGTGGCAAGTCTTGGGGTGGCCTTCCTGTCGATTGTGGTGGGTTTCCTTCCCGGTGTTGCGGCGGCCGCAGAGACGAAGAGCGCTCCCGTGACCATTCCGAGCAATGTCGAACAGATCCCCCGAGGCGAGCTCAGGCCCCAAGCGACAATCCCAAAAACGGCGGAGGTCGTCTATTACGGGATCGAGCCAACCCAGACCTATGCCATCTCACTCGAGGACGGCACCTTCAACATGAATTTCTACCTCTGGTTCCGCTGGAAGGGTCCGTTCGATCCCACTCAGACGACGACCTTTGACAACTCGTCCAATGCTGTGACGAACCACATCCAGAACTACTCGTACACGAATGCCCAGGGCGACTCCGAGCCGATCAAGGTTGCAGATGGCTACAAGTACCAACTGATCTACATCCAATCAGGGTTCGCCGGGAACTTTGACCTCGCTCGATACCCCTTGGACACCCAGAAACTCCAGTTGCGATTCGAGAGCACCACCTACACCGCCGACCAACTCGTCTACGTTCCCGATCCAAAGCGCAGTCCCGACCAGACCCTCGTGGTGCCCGACTGGACGACACGAGACATCGAGTACCACTCCTACGTCAAGCACTACACCACCAACTTCGGCAATAGCGACTGGAACGGGCCGGGGCAAGACTGGTCACTCGGGACCTGGAGCATCAGCATCGTCCGGCCGATCTCGCACTTCTACGCCAAGCTCCTGCTCCCCGTGGTGCTGGTGATCGTGGCGTCGGTGCTTGGACTGCTCCTGCGATCCCATCACGAAATCTCCCGCCTCGCCCTGTCGTCCACTGGCCTGCTCACCCTGGTATTCCTCCAACTGGGCTACTCCTCTGACCTGCCCAAGAGCGCCCCACTCGTCTTGATGGACGAGATCTATGCGCTCGGGTTCGCGGTGGTCATCATCTCGTTCATCCGGATGATCTGGGAGACGACCCAGGTGTTCCACTTCAAGAGAGATGCAGACACCTTCTTGAAGGTGGATCGGCTGCTGGCGGGATTCCTTTTTGTCGCCTTCATCGTGGGAACGGCCCTTCTGATCACCCTCTGATCCGCTCGTGGGGGGGGATTCGAGGCCTCGGTCCACCGGCCCCGCCGCCATCGCCTGGTGTCCCGAGGGGACGCACGGAATCCTCGTCAACTCTGAGCGGAAGGTTTGTCGACGCCGCAGCGAATCCATGACTGCAGACGCGAAGACTCACGGTAGCGATGAGAGGACTCAATCAGCCACCAAGGCGTCGAGCCAAGCCTCTGGCTCGGTGTCGAGTGCCGCAGAGGTGCTCTCCGGACTGCCTCTGTGCTCCATCAACTCGAGGAGTTGGCTCCTGTGGCAAGGGAGATGGTAGGCCCTGTGTCTCGTGGAGTCTGATTGCTTGGATTCCTAGGCTGCTGTCCTGACGGGAGGACAGCATGGGACCAAGGGGTTTCTCGCCGCAGAACCGGCCGCCATGAGCTCCCGAAGTGCCCATTGCTTCATCGCCTCTCAGAACCTCACGAGCGGTGATGCGGATGGGCCGGAGAGGTCGGGGCTCCGTGGCAACCGGCCGAGGCCACAGTGGGCGGGGTGGGCGCCCAATTCTCATGACTCGCAAAGTTGTTCCACAGTTCACCTCGTAGACCCTTTTGTGCCGGAGGCCGTTCACCTTGGCTTCGTACCTTGTCAGTGACGCCAAACACTGAGTGGAAGCAGTGGAGTACCCATTTAGAACTGGCGTCATGAGGGTAAACACCACAACGGCCGAGGGCGAAGAGCCCAGAGCGAGGAGAGGAACTTCTATGGAAGAGCAGAAGACCTTCGGGTCGATTGGAAAGGCTCGGCGGGTTCGTCGGGGCATCGTTGCTGCGGCAACGGTCGCCACGGCCCTTAGCTCGAGTCTTGCGTTGGCAGTCCCAGCGGGTGCGACCTCGTCGCTGACTGCACCTGGGAACGCCACCATCGTCGGTGCCGGTTCCGCAACGAGCTACGACGTCATGGTCAAAATGGGGACGCTGTTCAACGCTGCCCCAAGCTGTGACCTCTACCAGCCCAGTACTTCGGCGTCAGCGGTCACCCCGCAGGACTTCACCTGTGTCGTTGCCTCGAACCCGAGCCAGACTTCACCGGCGATCAACGGTGCTTCGGTGGCTAACACTCCAGCGAACCCCTTCGGCGATGTTGCCCTGCAGGAGCCCCCAGTTGGATCCTCGGTCGGCATCAAGATCCTGAGCAACCAGGGTGCCAAGGGAGCCGCCGGCGTCACAAGTGGCGGTGTCGCCATCAGCGTTGCCAATACCGTGACGTTCGCTCGGTCATCGCGAAACCTCAAGACCACTGACTACAAGGGTCTCAACTTCGTGGCGTATGCCCGTGACGGTGTGTCATGGTCGCACTACACCAAGGTGGAGGACGCCAAGGGCAAGGCCACCGCAACACCCTCAGCTGGAGTCACAAACCTGGTCAAGGCAGACATTCAGGGCGTCTTCAACTCGGGTACCAAGACCAACTGGTCCCAGCTCGGCGGATCCAGCGCACCCGTAATCGTGGCCTCCGCGCAGGTTGGCTCAGGGACGTGGGATTCATGGGGTGGCTATGTCGGATCCACAGCGTCGTACAAGACCTCGGACCCGAGCAACCCGGTGAACTGCTACGACAACACTGACTCGTCGACCTGCCAAGGGCCTGCTGTCATCTTCGAGAATGAGACTGCCTCGTTGAAGGTTGCGTCGCTCCCGAACAACCTCCAGTCGCCAACTGCAACCGTGCTCACCCACTTCGGTTGGGCGAACGCGACAAAGACGGTTACTGCAGCGAAGAAGAGCCAGATTGTCACACCGGCAGCCTGCGACAAGTGGATTTGGAGCTGCACCGCTGCAGCTGCGGCAGGATCCAATGCCGCTGGATGGACGCAGGACTTCACGCTGAACAGCCCAACTGACACGCAGGTCAAGGCAGACTCGATCTTCTTCTACTCCACCGGCAAGTACAACTACCAGTGTGCTCAGCAGGCTGTGGGAACGAAGATCAGTACCTGTGGTGGACTGCAGCCGTCGAAGAACTACCTGTACGCCATTGGCAACATCGACGGCGTGGAGCCGACGCAGGCCAACATCCTCCAGGGGATCTTTGGCTCGCTCCGGTACCTCTACAACGTGTACTCGAACGGCTCGAACGCCAACATCAACGCTTCACCAGCGTCGACGCTGAACTTCGTCGGGGAGCAAGGCTTCATGTGCCGCTCACACTCGGCGACGGACATCAACGGCAACACTGGAGTGGTCTACCGGACTGAGATCTCCAACGCCATCCTGGCTGAGGGCTTCTACCCGCTGTCAGCAGGCAAGTCGACCGGTGTCATCAACAACACGCCATTCGATGAAGGAATCGGCTCGATCACCCACCCAGCCTCTGGGATTACGACGGGAACGAAGTACGGCCCCTACACCAATGAGCGTGAGACGGGCGGCACCGGATTCTGCATCGTGACCACGACGGATGGGAACGCCAGTTCCTGATCTGACAAGATCATGTAGCTGAATCTGCGAAACGGCCGACATGCTCAGGATTGGGCATGTCGGCCGGATCGCTTCCTACCTCTGGCCCCCGCCCCGTGATGGTGACATCACGGGGCGGGGGTGCGGAGAATCTGAGACATGAGGGAAAAATGTCAATTTCGGTGAAGGAAACCTCAGGGGCTGCGGTGGCGAAGCCGCTCTTGATTTCCACGCGTCGAAGCCCTCAAGACCGACTCTTCAGGGGTGTCTCTCGGACAGCGGGACTCACCACGCTGTTGATCCTCGTCCTCATCGGGCTGTTCCTTGCCCTGCAGTCTCGTCTGGCCTTCCAAACCATGGGCTGGGCGTTCTTCACCAACACGGGATGGGTAACCACCGGGCCTCATCCCCAGTTCGGCGTGCTCTCCGCACTCACCGGAACATTGATCATCTCGGGCATTGCGATGTTCGTGGCGGTTCCTGTGGCTCTTGCGTGTGCTCTCTTTATTAATGAGTTCGCTCCACGCCAAGTCCTCGGCTTCTTTCCCCTCAAGAATTTCCTCACAGCCATGGTGGACCTGATGGCGGCGGTCCCAAGCATCATCTTTGGCATGTGGGGGTTCTTCGTCCTACAGCCCTCGATGAAAGGCCTCTCGAGGTGGCTTAGCGATTATCTCGGTTTCATCCCGTTCTTCAAGACCTCCGACACGCCGATCTACACCTCTTCGTTTCTCATTGCCGGAACGCTGGTCGGGATCATGGTGATGCCCATCGTCACCTCCCTCTCGCGAGAGGTTTTTTCCCTTACCCCTGTGGCCGAGCGAGAGGGAGCTATGTCTCTCGGGGCAAGCCGAGCTCGAGTGATTCGCGACGTTGTCTTTCCATTCTCCAAGGGGGGAATGGTCGGGGCCATCATGCTGGGGCTGGGTCGAGCTCTCGGTGAAGCCATCGCGGTGGCCATCATCATTTCGCTGACCTTCCAGCCATCGATCCATGTGACCCAAGCCGGCGGGAACTCGATCGCCGCTTTGATTGCCTTCCGCTTCGGATCTGGTGGCCCCATCGGGCTCTCGGGCCTCCTGGCCGCTGGTCTGGTTCTCTTCGTGATCACCCTCGCCATCAACCTCGTCGCCGCCAGGATTGTCAACCGATCGAAGATGGGTGGTTGATCGATGACGCTGGAAATGACTTCAGGTGTCGGTGGTGCTGCGGGCGAATCCTTCGTTCCGGTGAAGATCAAGCCGATCCGCCCTCGGGAGTTTAAGCGCTCTGACATCATCGTTCTCGGCGCTGCTGGGCTCGCTGCCTACTGCATCACATGGATCCTCTTCGACCAACTGACCTTGCTGTCGGGCCAGTTGGGATTCGTGCTGTTCTGTGTCGGATTTTTCCTTGGCCTGTATTGGGTGGTCAACCGACAGCTCTTCACGCGCCAAGTGGCCGTCGACCGTTTCGTGGCGGCTCTCATGACCCTTGGCGCCCTGGCGATGTTCATTCCGCTCCTCCTCCTTGTGGTCTTCGTGGTCGCTCGAGGTTGGAATCTGCTTTCCGCCCATGTCTTTGTGGCCACCCAAAAGGGTGTCTCCGAGCTCAGCCCCGTCGGAAAGGCGGGAGTGGCTCACGCCATCGTGGGGACCCTTGAGCAGGTTGGACTTGCAGCCCTGATCGGTGTCCCCGCTGCCGTGTTGACAGCCATCTTCATCAATGAGATCGGGGGTCGTTTCACGAGGACAATCCGAGTGGTGGTGACGGCCATGAGCGGTACGCCGGCGATCGTGGCGGGAATCTTCATCTACGCCATCTGGATCGCTACGTTCCATCAGGGCTACTCCGGCTTCGCTGGAGCGCTGGCGTTGGCGGTGTTGCTTCTCCCAACGGTGACCCGTGGGACCGAAGAGGTCCTCAAAGTCGTTCATCAGGATTTGCGCGAGGCATCGATCGCCCTGGCGGCACCCGAGTGGCGAACCGTCTGGTCAGTGGTCCTCCCGACAGCCCGCTCTGGGCTTGTGACGTCGGTACTCCTCGGCGTTGCGGTATCCATTGGCGAGACGGCGCCACTACTGATGACCGTCTTTGGCAACAAATTAATGAACTCGAATCCCTTCAACGGCCCCCAAGCCGCCCTGCCGTTGATGGCGTACCAGCAGATCAAACTGCCATTGCAGGCGGACATCGACCTGGGCTACACCGCTGCCTTGGTCCTGTTCCTCTTGGTGTTCACCCTGTTTATCGTGGCGCGCCTTCTCGCTGGTGGCCGCAGACGGACCCCTGGCTTTGCTGCGCTTCGGTCTCGCATTGTCAACTCGAGTCTCGGGGCGACCGAGATTGAACAGGATGGCTTCGCCGACACCCCGATTGCCAGCTATCCACCCTCGACGTCCACCGATGAAAGGGACCAGCGATGACGCTGACCAATGACTCTGCCAAGAGCAGCCGATCCAGTTTTGCCGCCGCAGGTGGACTTGACTCGATTCACGGCGAAGCCGGAGAAATCGTGGCGAACGGTGTCCATGCGTGGTTCGGCAAGCGACTTGTCCTCGAGAACGTCAATCTTGTGATGGAGCATCAGAAGGTGACAGCTCTCATCGGCCCGTCAGGTTGCGGGAAGTCGACCTTCCTCCGGATCATGAACCGCATGCACGAGACCATCCCCGGCGCTCAGTTGGCCGGAGAAGTCCGGCTGAACGGAATCAACATCTATGACCCCAGCGAGCGGGCCGCTTCGGCTCGTCGCCACATCGGGATGGTGTTCCAGCGACCGAATCCCTTCCCTGCGATGTCGATTCAGGAGAACGTGCTCGCCGGTCTGCGTTTCAACAAGATCAAGACATCAAAGACGTCGGACATCGTCGAAGAGTCCCTTACCAAGGCCGGCTTGTGGAACGAAGTCAAGAACCGACTGAGCGAGCCTGGAGGAGGTCTCTCGGGTGGACAGCAGCAACGTCTCTGCATCGCCAGAGGCCTTGCGGTGAAGCCGTCGGTGTTGCTAATGGACGAGCCCTGTTCGGCCCTCGATCCAACCTCGACCCGCCGCATTGAGCAGACCATCAAGGAGATCTCTCACGAGGTCACCGTCGTGATTGTCACGCACAACATGCAGCAAGCAATTCGGGTTTCCGATTATTGCGCATTCTTCTTGGCGGCCGAGAACGAGCCTGGACGCATCGTCGAGGCCGGATCGACCACTCAGATCTTTGAGGCCCCCGTGGATCCGAGGACCGATGACTACGTGAATGGGCGGTTCGGGTGAGGGCAAAGATCATTCGCCGAGTGGCGGGGTGGTTGGCTTCGTCGTCGGTCCTGCTGGCGGCAAGCCTTGTTCCCGCCGCTACGGCGGGTGCGGCAGGCCCCACCTTGACCGGAACTGGTTCGAGCTACGCCGCGGTCGCTATCAACCAATGGGTAGCCCAGATGGACCAGTTCTTCGGGGTCAACATCAATTACCAGACCACCTCGTCAGTGATCGGTCTCAATAACTATGCCCAAGGCCAAGTCGACTTTGGGGCGAGTGAAATCGGGTACTCCACCGGCCAAGCGGACCAGACCCCCCCATCGGGATCGGGCTATCAGTACATGCCGACGGTGGCCGGTGCCACCTGCCTGATGTTCAACCTGACGTCGGCGACCCAGCAACCCATTCGGAATCTGAACCTGACCACTGCGGCGATGCTGGGGATCTTCACCGGGACGATCAAGCACTGGAATGACCCGGAAATCGCGTCGGCCAATCCGGGAATCCTCCTGCCGAGCTCTCCGGTGACCGTGGTCTACCGAACTGATGCCTCGGGTGAGAATTATCTCTTCAGCGACTACTTCGCCATCCTGGACGAGTCCGGGTGGAACGATTTCGCATCCGCACTGAGCGTTTCGCCCGGGCCGACGGCGATCTGGCCGACACCAGCGAACTCGGTCTCGGTCGGCAAGTACAGCTTCGCCGGCTGGGTCGGTCAGTCGGGTTCGGACAATGCTTCGAACTACGTCGCAGCCACCCCGCAGTCAATCACCTTCGTTGAGACCGCCTATGCGATCCTTCATAATTCACCCTGCGCCGCCGTTCAGAACATCTCCGGGGCATTCGTTCAGCCCTCGTCAAAGGGTGACGCCATTGCCTTGACTCACGATCAAGTATTCCTGACCCCGGGCGATCCTCGCTATGGAGAACAAGATCTCGCTGGTGTCTATACCGCTCCAGAGGCTGATGCCTACCCGATCTCTGCCTATAGCTACCTTGTGACCCCGACGAGTGGTATCTCGGCCGAAAAAGGGAAGATACTGGGCCAGTTCATCACCTTCATCGCCTGCCGGGGCCAGCAGGCGGCCGGTCAATTGGGCTATTCGCCGATCCCCCCTAACCTAATCCAGGTCGATTTTGAAGCCATCAAGCGCCTCAACGGCGCTGACCCTCCACCAGCCATTGATGGTGCGCATTGCCCGAATCCTTACCTGACGGGTGAACTCCAGATTCCAGCCGGAGGGGGACCGGTGATCGTTTCGTCGGACGGGTCGGGAGGTACCTCGACAGCGGTATCCCAAGCGGACTCCAACGCCAAAGCTGCTGCGATTGCAGCTGCGGCAGCCAAGGCGGGGAAGTCCGGAGCCACAGTGGTGACAATCCCAGGAGCGAAGGGTTTGGCGACCGCTGGTGGGCAAGCACCAGGTCTGGCCCTAAATGCAGCCGTGACGGCGTTGCGTGGGATCTCGTCCCCAGCCGGCGTGATGGTGGCTGGCGCAATCGCCTTCTTGGCGCTGTTGGCAGCACCACCTGGAATGGCAGCACTGCGAAGGAGGCGGCTTGCCCTCCGTGGCGATGAGGGCGAGCCCCTCTCCGATGATGTGGAGGACGGATCATGAGGCGTCGATTGAGCGACAGGGCGATGCGGCTGATGGGCTTGGCGCTCATCGTTGCGGGGAGCCTTACCTTCGTGGGTGGCCGGACGGTCGCAACTGCGGCAGCTCCCTTGACGCCGCCTCCGTGCCCGGAGGGTTGGACATGCGTGGCGATGCCCTGTCCCACCGAGGGGGCATGCGGGACGGTACAAGTGGGGCCCACCTCAAACCTGGGCGTTGATCAATGGGTCTTCGTTCGTCTCTTTGGCTTCACGCCGGGCGACACAATTGGGACCTATTACTGCCAGGACACAGGCACATTGGCTCCCTCTCCGGCCTGCGCTCTTGAAGGCACACAGCTTCTCTCGAATCCCTCCACGGTCGTGAAGCCCTTTGCGGATGGATCCTCTGCGTTCAGTTTTAACGTTCCGGTTGTCGACAGTGCCTCTGGGACGCCGTTGGTCGGTGGCATCCCTCCCGCTCCACCATCGAGAGAAGAGTTCTATTGCTCCCGCGATGATGCGTGCGCCATTGAGATTTCGTCGCGGATGCTTTCCGCTGCTAGTACCTTGACGCCATCTCCGACCAATGCAGTACGAATTCCAATTGCCTTCGCCCCCTCGAACACTGGTTGCCCGAATGGAGCGATCATCTCGACTGAGAGCGAATTCGGTATCGAACGACTCCTACCCAGGGTGTCGAGCTCGCTGTGTAGCGGATCCGATCCTGCGGTGCCCTTCAACACGGCGCTGAACGGCCTCGAGGCCGTGAAGACCCTTGCTGCCGGCAGCGTCGTAATGGCATTCACCGATGATCCACAGGCTCCCTCACAAGCGGCAGAGTTGAAGAAGGGGAATTTCATCCTCATTCCTCTCGTGACGTCGGCGAACGTGATGGGTTTTCGAAGCCAAACCACCGACGGATTCTCGATCTATCCGAAGGCAACAATGAACCTCACCGCCACCGCAGCCGGAGGTATTTTGACAGGCCTCTACCAAGGTCCGACCAACGCTGATCTCGCCCCATGTAACGGTCCGTGTCCGCTCCCAGTGAAGGGACCGTGCTTCCATGCGGACGGACCGTGCTCGTTCTTCGATCGACTCAATTTCTCCAAAGGTTTCTTCAATGCAAATACCTATGGGGCATACCTTCGATCCGATACCGCTGGCGTCACGAGCCAGATGTTCTCTTGGATTTGCTCGATGCCCACGACGACAGCAGACTTCAGCGGTCCGATCACTGAATCGGTATCCGGCACGCAGGCGTTGCTTGATGGATTGAGCACGGGCACGGGTTCTCCGGTGACGAGTTGTCCGGTGACCGACCAATTTCCGCCGATGCGGATCAGCGGTGAGCAATTCGCCGAGGTGAACAGCCCCGGCCAGCAGGTCATCAAGATGAGTAAAACCGTTCTGCCCTTCCAGGTCGCTTCCCAGCCCAATTTGGGTCTCGCTCCCATGAACTGGGCTGAGGCTCGCTACTACGGTATGAGCATCGCTAGTCTCCAGAACGCTGCTGGGGGCTTCGTTCCGCCGACAGTGGCTTCCGTCAACGCTGCCCTCGCCGATGGCACCTGGAACGCCAACGGCACCATCTCGCCGAGCTATTCGAATACCTCGTCGTCGGCTGCTTATGCCATGCCGACAGTGATTTACGCAGCTGTCAATCAGAGCACCAAGGTCCCCAAGGCCGACCAGAAGGCCATCCGGTCCATACTCAGCAAGTTGTTGGACGTGACAACAGGCGCCACGGGCACCTTGCCTGAGGGCTTTGTGCCTCTCAATGCTGATCTCACGGCCATCGCACGCGACGAGGTCGCCCACGCCATTGGGAACCCGACCTATCAGGTCAAGGTTCCACAGAAGCCCGGCATGACGCCTCCACCGGCAACGGTTTCCGCTCCGCGTCCATCGACGTATCGGCCGACAGTCTCTGCGGCGGGCATCCGTGGTGGCGCCGTCGCCCCCGGGGCTCAGAAAGGATCCGGGGCGGGGCTCCCCAAGCCCATCGCTTCGTCGAGTCCGACCTATGGCGCATTCCGGATGACTGCTGCCCACGTCGCTATCGGAACCAACCGGATCTTGCTTCTCGGCGGCATGGTCGCCACCGTCGGAGCGCTCCTCATGGCCTGGCGGCCGACCAGGAGTCGCCTCCGAGCCTCGACGAGTTCTTCCGACGGGGATCTTGAGTTGGAGACGGAACCAAATGGTTAGTACCATGACCCCCGAAGCGGAGGACCGGAAAGCCGAGGCAATAGTCGACGAGGTTGCCGACGAGGCACTCGAGCCGGAAAACCCTGGACCATCGTGGACCGCTCGTATCGGTCTGCCATTGCTCACCTTGGGAATGCTGGCGGTGCTCTTTGTCGCTTATGTCTCGGTGTTCACAGACCTCCAGCAGGACCGCATCCAGCACAAGATGATTGATGAGTTCACGTCGGCCGAAGGGGCCGTGCCGCTGTCTGGCAAAATTCCCCTCGATGGCAGGGCGACCGCAGTGCTGAAGATCCCAGTGTTGGGTCTCAACGAGGTCGTGGTCCAAGGGACGACTGCCACCGACCTAACTCAAGGTCCCGGCGTCTTGAGCCAGGCAGCACGGCCAGGCACCATTGGCAATGCCGTGATCCTCGGCAGAGTGGCCACGTCCGGGGCACCATTCGAGAAGTTAACGACCTTGAAGCCTGGTGACAGGATTCTGGTGTCGACGGGCCTCGGGAAGTTCACCTATGTGGTGAGTTCAATCGGCACAACAAAGCCGGGCCAGATCAGCCCCGCATCGCCGACCAAGGGCCGCAAGCTTACGCTGATGACCGCCAACTCCTCGACCCTGCCGACTGGTCTTGACTACGTCCGGGCTCGGCTCATCAGTCCACCAGCGGTTTCACCCAAGCCGAAGGTCCCACCCACACAGGCTGAACTCGGCCTCAGCGGAGACCCGGCGGCGGTGTGGCCGTCGTTCCTGTGGAGCGCGATCCTGGCCGTGGTTGTGGCGATGACCTTTGCGGCCTACCGGCGGCTTCACCGCCACCTCGCGACGGTCTATCTCCTGAGTACCCCGATTGTCGTAGCCACTTCCCTCGTGACATTCTCCAACCTCTATCGACTTCTTCCGGCGACGCAGTGATGAGCGGCCGGCATTTTCTCGTGGCACTTAGCGTGGTGACCGGCGGATTCTCGCTGGCGGCCTGCGGAGCGCCGTCGGCACCACCGACGACGACATCGTCAACAACCACCACGACAATGGCGAAGGTCACCCCGGCGTCACCGATCACCTCGCCGAGTGTCGTCATCAATGGGACGAGTTACGACGTACCCACTGAAGCCAATGGCTCGCTTCCATCGCCTGGAACAGCGACGGGGACGCAGATTGTCATTCGGCCTGATGGGGTTCTTCCTATGCAACTCATTGCCCCCGAGGGCGCCACGATCACGTGGACGAACCTAACGGCGAAGCCAGTTCAGATCACGTTCGGCGGCTCAGGGAAGGCTCCTTCGCCGATGATCGAGACCGGCGGCACCTTCACGTTCACCGACACGGGTCAGTACAGCGTCGGCTACACCACGTCCAATGGTTACCGAGGCCAGGCCTCTGTGGGCCAGTTCCCCTGAGGCACTCTCGGAACCATCCCGAGCGCTGAGCGAGAGTAGCGAGGATCCGCTCAATAATCTCGTCAGTGCTCATGAGACGAGTTTCGATGATGAGATCCGAATTCTCTGGGCTCGAGTAGGGATCTCCGACCCCGGTCATGAGCGTGAGGGTTGCGGTCTTGGCCTGGGCGGAGAGCTTCTTAGGGTCACGAGCGGTGCAACCTCGATCGGGGTGGTAACGAAGATCTCAACGAAGCCGATGGCATGGTCGAGGTGGCGACGTCGAACGGCGTCTCTGGCATCGGCATTCGGCGACACCAGACTGACCAGAGATGTGAAACCCTGCTGGGCGGCGAGGAGGGCGACTTCACCAGCTCGCCGGACCTCCTCAGCTCGATCGGTGGCACTGAAGCCGAGGTCGCTGCTGAGACCACTCCGGACGTGGTCACCGTCAAGGAGGATCGGTGTCGACCCGCCTTGTTCTTTGATGGCCTTGGCTAGCACTGCCGTTGTCGTCTTTCCCGCACCTGGGAGCCCAGCGAACCAGATGGCGAAGCTCCCTTTGCTTACTGGTTGTAGAGATCCCTGAACGTGAGGGTCGGGGAGGGAGCAGCGAGCGTCACCGGTTCCCCCCACTTCGTGAAGACGGCATACTTTCGTTCGACCGTCTTGCCAGTCTTGGCGACGGTCGAGCCCCCTCGGATGAGATTGGAACCGGCGGCAACGAAGACGACCACGTTGGCATCGATCGTGGTTGCCTGTCCCGTTGAGTTGTAGGGCCCCGAGACAGGTACCACATTCCCGTGGACACCCTTGATGGAACGTTCCTTGCCGATGACAGCGCTCGATGGCGTCGGCACATACGGGGTAATTTCGGCAGAGATGGTGAGGGCCTGGGCGATGGTGGCATAGGGTCCATCGTCCTTGAGCACCTTGATCCAGACGCCAGCAGACTGCTGGGCCACCGTCGGGGTGAGGGCGAGAATGTTCTGTAGGGCGGCGGGCGACGCCCGGACGTAGGCGGCCCCCCCGGTGATCATGAGATCAACTTCGCCGGTCCCGCTCGAGTTCTTGATGGTCTCAGTCGAGTCTGATTCTGAGAGATCCGCCGTCATCGTAGTCACGAGTCCGCCGTTGGTTGTGACGTCCACGACGTGGACTGACCCGCGGGTGATGCTGGTAGCCACAGCCTTGGCTAGGTACTTCGTTGCCGCGCTGTTTGCGTTCTTCGAAGGGGTCGAACAACCGGCCAGTGCCAGCGCGAGGACGATTCCGCAGGCCGCAATCCGAGAAGTAGTGCTCACCCGTCGAATGGTAGTCGCGGAAGATTAGCCTTCGATGCCAGCGGCTTCGATAGTGAGAGGCCGCCACCAAGGCGCTATCGCGGTCGGGCTACCGGACGGCGAGGAGGCTTGCAGGCCATCTGCACTGAGGGTCCCTCTGCGGCCATCACTTCGATGGCCGCAAACCGACGTTTGGGTCCGTCGACTCCTTCAGGAGTTCAGCTGCGCGGTGATGGATGGCGAGTTCGGCCCCAAGCCCTGCGATCAGCTTCTTCGCCTTCTTGAGTTTCGCTCCTTCGAGTGTCGAGGTCCGCTCAGGTTCCCCTCGGTCCACGCGATCCTGCCGCCGCCAGTGGTAGATGGTCTGGTCGCTGATTCCGAGGTCGCGAGTGACGTCGACCACCTTGCGACCGCTGCCGAGCAGATCCAGTGCTCGCTGGCGGAACTCCGGCGAGTAACCCTTCTGTCCCAGGCTGGCCTCCTGTCAGGACAGCAGCCTAGGAATCCAAGCAATCAGGCTCCACTAGACCCAGGGCACACCACTCGCTATGGCGAGCGATGAGACGAGATTGGGGCTCGACCCTCGATCGGCAGCGTCGGAGATTCACATGACTGTGAGCTAGAGAGGGCTGCTGTGTGACTCGGATCTGACCCTTGTGACGACTGGCCAACGTGCCGTTGCGTTGATCTGTCGGTCCGGGTCATGTAGCGATCAATGCAGACGCCAGCGAGTCGAGCGATGATGGTCTCACCTGATGCGACGAGGTGAGGCGCGCGTCATCGATCTGGATCCCGCACGCGGGAATGAGGCCAACACACGCCGTTCGGCAGTGATCGTCAGTAACGACGGAGCAAACAGCACTACCGAATGTCTCGGGCGAGGTGTGCTCACTGTCGTGCCGGTGACGTCGAGGATCGGTCCAGTGCACCCGTTCCAGGTTCTTTTGCCAGCCTCGAGGACTGGGCTGCACCAGGACTCGAAGGCTCAAGCCGAACAGGTCAGGGCGGTGGCGGTTGAAAGCACCGGAGGACTAGTCGGTGAGCTGCCGACGGACTTACTGGCGGCCTTGGATGGGGCACTTCGGCTTCATCTTGCGCTCTGACCCTCCGGCTTCACACGGATGGTCCGGCGAACGCCGCCCATGAGCGCAGGTCGGGCCGGGGTTCGCCTCCCCTCAACCACGCGGGCGAGAGCGAGAGGCTGCGGTCCACAAGGTCGAAGGCCTCGAGCGCGTCGTGGTCACCTCGGGATGGGTGTTCCTACCAGCGGCCTGGGCCACAGCACCGTCGGTTCACGCTTGGTCGCCTGACGCAGGCGTCAAGAGCTGCGCTATTCGCCCGGCCGGAAGCGGAGCTTGCCACCGGAGAGCACCCAGCCCGTCGACAGGTTCTTGGGGGATCCCACGAGGCCGCTGGATCTGAACTTGCCCCGCAGCGAGAGGTTGAGCCACTCGGCCCCGGAGAGGTTGGTGCCGATCATCACGGGCGTGTCGACGATCGCAGCGGTCATGTTGGCATCGGAGAGGTCGGTCTTGGTCAGGTTGGCGTTCTTGAACTGCGACCGTGCGGCCTTGGCTCCATTGAGGCTGGCGCTGGTCAGGTTGGTCCCGGAGAAGGTCGCGTACTCGACCACGCTGCCCGACAGGTCGGCGTGGGCCAGGTTGGCGCCGGTGAAGATCGCCCGCTTGAGGCTGATCGACGACAGGTCCTGCCCGTGGAGGTCGGCACCGGTGAGGATGGCCATCGGTCCGACGAGGTAGCCGTTGATCAGGCTGAACAAGCCAGGAAGGGTCACGTCGCCGGTAATGGAGCCCGAACGCACCCGGAACAGGTTGGCCCCGGTCAGGTCAGCCCCATCGAGGTTCGCACCCTTGAGGTTCGTCCCGGACAGGTTCGCCCCGGTGAGATCGGCGTTCGAGAAGTCAACCTTGCGCAGGTCGCACCCCTTGAAGTTCACATAGGGCGCTGGATCGGCGCTGCAGTCGGGCGACGAGGCCGCCCCCGCCCCGCCAGCCACGAGGAGCGAACCGGCAGCGAGGCTCGAAACAAGCGAGGCTCGGATAAATCTACGCATATACACGTTATAGCACCCGGCACTGTGGATTCGGCGACAGGCGACTCACAGGACCCGGTCGGCGGCCGTCTCGTCGAGGTGTGCAGCATCCGCGTCGCCGAGTCGCTCGTAGGGCGAGGAGGGGCTGGGGCGCCACCAGACCTCGTCCTGGGTCCTCCAGCGTTCGGCCCGCAGGCCTTTCTTGACGACCTTGGAGGTGGCCGTCTTCGGGAGGTGGTTGGTCAGCCGGACATACTTCGGGGCCCACTTGGTTCCGAGGTCCCCCTGGTCGGCGAGGAAGGCGGCGAACGCCGACGGGTCGAAGGGTGGAGCGCCGGAGGAGATCTCGAGGGCGGCCATCACCTGGTCTCCGACGTGCTCGTCGGGGACGGCGTAGACGGCGGCCAGGATGACGTCGGGATGCCGGCCGAGGATGCGCTCGATCGGGGCGGCGGCGAAGTTCTCGCCGTCGACCCGGATCCAGTCGTGATCCCTCCCGGCGAAGTAGAAGAACCCGGCCGCGTCCCGGTAGGCGAGGTCGCCGGTCCAGTACCAACCATTGCGGAGGCGGGCCTCCATGGCACCATCATTGGCCCAGTAGCCCTCGAAGCTCGACCCACCGGTCTTCGAGACCAGCTCGCCGATGCAGGTATCGGCGTTGAGCAGACGTCCCGCCTCGTCGAACTCGGCCACCGGGCACTCCTCGAGATTCTCTGGGTCGAGCACCACGGTCCCCTCAAAAGGTGCGCGACCAAGGGCACCCTTTGGCGTGTCAGCGGTCCGTGTCACCGTGGCCCCGCCCTCGGACGATCCGTAGGCATCGTTCACCGTGCACCCGAAGCGGCCGGCGAACCGGTCGATGTCGTCGACGGTGGCCTCGTTGCCGAAGCAGGTCCGCAGCGTGGTGTCGGCGTCGTCCGGTCGCTCTTCGGTCGCCAAGATGTAGGAGAGTGGCTTTCCGACGTAGTTGAAGTAGGTGACGCCGTGGCGCCGCACGTCCTCGATGAAGCCGTGGGCGGAGAAGCGCCCGCCGCTGGGGAGGGCCACGGCACTCCCTCCGGCAATGCTGGGCCCCCATCCGGCCATCAGCGCGTTGGAGTGGAAGAGCGGCATGGCCACATAGGCGACGTCCTCGGGCCCGAGCGGCGTCATCTGGCAGACGATCTGGGAGATGCCGGCCAGGCGACCCTGGGTGCATCGCACGGCCTTTGGGGCGCCGGAGGTGCCGGAGGTGAAGAGCAGGTAGCCCAGCGTGGCCGGCGAGATGTCGTGGTCGACCACGTCGTGGGCGGTGGCGCCGAGGTGCGGTCGCAGGGCTTCGACAGCGCTGGCGGCGTCGACGACGAGGACGCGGTCCGATGCACCATGCACCCTGCCGATCGCCGGCCCGAGGTCGAGGCCGTCGACGAGCGGGAGGTGAGCCGACGAGGTGACGACAAGCTGGCACTCGGTGTGCGAGAGGTCCCGGGCGAGTTCGTCGCCTCGGTGGGTGGAGTTGGCACCGACGACGACGGCGCCGACCAGCGCCGCAGCCTCGAGCCAGAGGAGGAAGTCGACGGTGTTGTCAAGGAGGACGGCGACATGGAACGGCCCCGGCTGGCGCTGGGCGAGGAGCCATGCGCCGCGTGTGGCCGCCTCGCTGACCGCCTCGGCGTGGGTCATGGTGCGGTCAGCGGTCAGGATGCCCGGCGACTCGTTCTCTGCCAACGCCAGGACGAGCGCTGCCATCGTGTGCTCCTGAACCATCCCACGTCCCCCCTTGGTTGTCAGGGGGGAATCTAGACGCTCATGACCATCGTCGAGCCAGGGGGTGTCGGTTCACCTCGCCCTATGGCCCCATGCCTCCCGAGGCCGTACAGGAGCGCGGGTCCCAGTACTCGAGGGAGCTCGTGGCCGCGGCCGTCGGGGCGAAGCCCGGCACCGTCGTGGTGGTGGTTGGCGGGGTCGATGTCGTGGTGGTGGTTCCCTTGGCAGAGCGAGAGGTCGTCGTCGTGGTCACCTTCGCCGGCGGAGCGGTGATGGCGAAGTGCGTACCGGTGACCAGCGTGACCGCAGCGGGGTTGGTGGGCTCGTAGGCGAGGATGGCCTGGCCGGAGACGGACCGCAGGACGCGCTGGGCAGCGGCCAGCGTGGCGGGGTCCTTGGCGTTGTAGGCCACCAGAGTCTCAGCGACAGGTCCGACCGCAGGGGTGTCACCAACGGTTCCGATCTTGTAGCCGAGGGCCTGGAGTGACGAGGCGGTCGAGGTGGCCTGGCCGGAGGCCCCGGAGCCGTTCATCACTGACACCGTGACCGCAGATGGTGGAGGGAGTGCCTTGCCGGTCAGCGTGTTCGTGCTGGCGTTCACCCCGAGGAATGCCTGAATGGTCTCGAGGTCGGGGCTGAGGTCAGGGAAGGCCACGTTTCCATAGTCGTAGCCCTTGTAGAGGTAGCTGTAGGAGTTCGATGACATGACCGGGAGGGTGTACTGCGGGGCGGTCTGGGAGTTGATGCCGTGGTAGGTCGAGACGAGGTCGAGCATGTGCGAGTTCGACAGACCCTTGTCAACGGTGAGCTGTGGCGCTACGGCGGAGATGAGCTTGGCGTCGGTAATCGGATTGCCGATGCCCTTGGCTGAGACTGCGGAGGCGAGGACTCGGAGGAACTCGTGGTTCCGGCGGATCCGTGCCAAGTCGCTCTGCGCCTCTTGGGGCCAGTTGGCGACGTTGGGCCCGTAGGAGTCCTTGGGCTGGTATTGCAGGTGCCGAGCACGCACCACGGTGAGGGCGGCCATGCCATCGAGGTGGTTGCAGCCGATGTGGTATTGCTTGAGCTGCGAGTAGGCATCATGGAGGCGCTTGGGGAAGTACATGTTGACCCCGCCGAGCGCATCGACCACACCGGCGAAGGTGTCGAAGTTGAGTTCGACGAAGTGCTGGATCGGGATGCCGAAGTCCTCCTGGATGGCGGTGACCAGTTGGGTGGGCCCCTCGGCGAGAGCGGCATCGATCTTGTTGGCCCCACCCTTGCGGGCATTGGGAATGAAGGTGTCGCGAGGGATCGACAGGATCGAGACACGCCTTGCGGTGGGGTCGAGGTGGAGAATCATCACCACATCGGAGTTCACGCCGGTGACACCTTGTGAGCAGAGGCCGTAAATCGGGTTCTGGGTCTTCAGCGCACAGCGATCGGTCGATCCCACCATCAAGATGTTCTCGGACCCCGCCGCAGCCCCGTCGGTGGTGCCCCCGGTCAGGTTGCCAACGCTGATGTGGGTGATCCGGCTGGCCTCGTAGCCGACGTAGCCGACGTAGCCACCC
>Ga0114958_10000416_pt1 | contig 36268 bp, 29 predicted proteins | sample C_130208_EF_Meta_FD_89577 | JGI IMG/M metagenome (GOLD analysis project Ga0114958, IMG submission 89577) | Freshwater microbial communities from Lake Croche, Canada to study carbon cycling - C_130208_EF_MetaG | ecosystem: Environmental > Aquatic > Freshwater > Lake | place: Lake Croche, Canada... | reverse complement strand
GGAAATTACTCCCTGGCGTCTTCAAGCCCGGATGGAACCTATATGTTACAGATTCAAAAAATTGGCAACAATGTCACTTTTGGGCTTGAGCAGAACTATACTTCGGGTGCCTTTGTTGCCACTCCCGGCCTTTTCATAACCGAAACCATGACGGGAGGGCTGAGTTTCCTCAATAGCGCCAACTCAAAATTATTCATTGGGACCCAATCCACGAAGAGCACATTTGATTCCTTTTCGGTGGTCACCGCCGTTCCCGAAACGTCGGCCTTGGCACTGCTGGCTCTCAGCGCTTGCGGCATCGGGTTGCGCCGCCGCCGCCTCGATTGATCTGATCGACCGATCTGACGTCGCAGCCTCCGGTGGCTACGCAAGGACTGCCGGAGGTTCCCTTCGGCCAAGACCGCATGCTTAGCGCATGTTGCTCGGAAATGGTACCATGGTGCAAAAATTCACAGATTGCAGGAGGCCGGCTGGAAACGCAAGATGTCGGCATTGGGGGCGGGAGGATCTGGCTATCGGAGCGACCCGGCAATAAGTGGAGGGGCGCTGCTGCGGGTGAGCGCCGGAGCGCATGCTCACGCATGCGGCTACGTGCCGGCGCGTGGGCGCGTGGGCGACCGCGCGGCGGGATGACTTCAGCTCATTTCTCCGGCTTCTCGGCGTGATCCGCCGCCTCGCCATGGCTGGCGGCGTGCTCATGGAGTTGCTTGGTGCCGTTGGGGCCCTCGAATTCATGGCGCTCACAGGAAACGCCCGACATCGCCACGACCACCACCAGCAGGGAAAATAGTTTCATCGCGCCCTGCATAGCCGTGCTCTGCAAAAATACAAGCCCTGACTCTCACCGCTGCCACGCCCCTCCCCCGCGCGAGCGCCTGTGATCGAGCGAGTCACGGGTGCCCGCGCTCAGATTCAGGATAGCGGCAGCGGGATCCCTCGGGTTGGCGGGCTGGCCGGCAATGCCCCCGCGATCCAGGGCGCTGCGCGACGCGGATGAGTGGAATCTCGCTTGCGCCTTGATTCCCGAGCGATCTGCCCTGACTCTCCGCGCATGCCAGATGCCGTTTACGTTCGCGACGCCTTTGCCCGCATTGCAGATCGCTACGTCCTCACCAACCATGTCCTGAGCTGCGGCGCGGACATTTGGTGGCGAAAGGTCGTGACCGCGCGCCTCCGCCAGTGGCAGCCCGCCCGCGCCCTCGACGTCGCCTCGGGCACCGGCGACCTGGCCCTGGAAATCCAGCGCCAATGCCAGGACTGCGAGGTGATCGCCTCGGATTTCTGTGCCGAAATGCTCGCCCACGCCGCCAGCCGAGGCGTCCGCCACACGCTGGTGGCCGATGCTCTCCACCTGCCGTTTCCCGACGGCGACTTCGACGTGGTCACCGTGGCCTTCGGCCTGCGCAATATGGCAGACTACCCGGCCGCGCTGCGCGAAATGTACCGCGTGCTCCAACCCGGCGGCCGCCTCGTGATCCTGGATTTCGCGCTGCCCGGCGGCTGGCTGCGCGCGCCCTACCGCCTCTATCTGCACCACGTCCTGCCGCGCTTGGCCGGCTGGCTCACCGGCCAACGCGACGCCTACGAATACCTCGGCGGCTCAATCGAGGCGTTTCCTTCCGGCCTGGCGATGACCCAGTTGCTCGAATCCTGCGGCTTCCGCGCTGCCACCGCCAGCCCGCTCACCGGCGGGGTGGTGGCGATCTACGAGGGCACCCGCCCGAGCTTGGCCATGTAAGAATTTCGAACCGCAGAGGGACTCAGATGAACGCAGATAATACCCAATGGAATCCCTCTTCATCCGCGTCCATCTGTGGTTAGAATCTCCGCTCCTGGTGCCTGAAAGGACCGTACCAGGGCCGCCGCCCGCATCGCGCACCCGCACCCCGTGAAAAACCACCCCGCCATGCCGGCCCGCGAGGCCGCCCTCGAGCTTGCCCGCCGCCTCACCGCCGCCGGGCACACGGCGCTGTTTGCCGGCGGCTGCGTGCGCGACCGGCTACTGGGCCACCCGCCCAAGGATTATGACATCGCCACCTCCGCGCTGCCTGCGCAGGTCATGGCATTGTTCCCGGGCTCTAACGAAGTGGGCGCGCACTTCGGGGTGGTCATCGCCAAACTCGGCGGCCACCACGTCGAAATCGCCACCTTCCGCACCGATGGCTCTTACCGCGACGGCCGGCGGCCCGAGACGGTCACGTTTTCCACCCCGCAGCAAGACGCGCAGCGGCGCGATTTCACCATCAACGGGCTGTTTGAAAACCCGGAAACCGGCGAGGTCATCGATTTGGTCGACGGCCTAACCGATCTACGGGCCGGCGTCATCCGCGCCATCGGCGATCCGGTGGCGCGCTTCACCGAGGACGGCCTGCGCTTGCTGCGCGCAGTGCGATTTGCCACCACGCTGGGGTTCTCCATCGCCCCCCTAACCGACCAGGCGCTCCAGCAGTGCGCCCCGCTGCTCGACCGGATCGCCCCCGAGCGCATCCGCGACGAGTTCTCCAAAATCCTGCTCTCGCCACGCCGCCGCGCCGGCATCGAGCACCTTGTGGACACCGATCTGATCCGTCATTTCATCCCCGAGGTGCTGCCGATGATCGGGTGCGATCAACCGCCCGAATGGCACCCGGAAGGCGACGTCTACACCCACACGCGAATCATGCTAGACCTGTTAGATCGCGACACGCCCCTCGAGTTGGGTCTGGCCGTGCTATTTCACGACATCGCCAAACCCCCGTGCCGCACCATCGACGGCGACTCGGGCCGGATCCGCTTCAATGGCCACGACGCCATGGGCGCGGAAATGACCGAGGTCATCCTGCGACGCTTGCGCTATCCCAATCACACCATCGCCAGCGTCGTCCCGATGGTCGCCCGCCATATGCAATTCATGAACGTGCAGAAAATGCGCGTCGCCAAATTGAAACGCTTCATGGCCGAGCCCACGTTCGAACTGGAAATGGAACTCCACCGCGTTGATTGCGCGTCCTCCAACGGCTTCACCGACAACTACTTGTTCCTCCAAGCCCAGGCCACCGCCTTCGCCGCCGAACCGCTGATTCCAGCGCCCTGGGTCACCGGGCGCGATCTCATCCATCTCGGACTCGCTCCCGGCCCGCGCTTCAAGCAAATTCTCGAAGCCATCCAGACCGAGCAACTCGAGGGCAAAATCACATCCCGCCAAGCTGCCCTCGACGCCCTCCAACCACTCGCCGGGAATGGGACGATTGAAGAGACCGCCTGAAGGCGGGACTACTGACGCTGGAAGTCACGGTTCTTGGGGAGGTATGTCGTACCGCCTTAAGGCGGATGCTTCAGCCATCCAAGCGGCCGTCCCCGGCATGTGTCGCAACTACCGCCCCAGCTATCGTCACCGTCCGTGAAGTCAGGACCCGGCGATTTTAAAGACCCACGCCAAATTCCCGTTCCATTTCTAAAATAACTCTCTATAATTCCCCCCGTTCCAACCTGCATGACCCCATCCATCCCCGTCGAGCATCACGATCCGGTCAACGCCCGGATTCTAGCCATTTCTGAAGATCGCATCAGCGGTTTTGACCGTCAACCGTTCCACCGGATTGCCGAAGAAGCGGGGCTGCCGCTGGCCACGGTGCTCGAGCGCATCCGCGCGATGGTGGAGGCGGGCATCATCCGCAGGGTCCGCCAGACGCTGCTCTCGACCAAACTGGCCCATGGCGCGCTGGTCGCATGGAAGATTCCCGAGGAAAAGCTCAACGAGGGCTTTGATTTCATGGCGCAGGAGGACCCGTTTTCGGGGCATGTGGTGATTCGTTCGACGGACGCCGAGGTATCAGGATCCGGCTACCGGCTGTGGACGACGCTCAAAGTGCCGGTGGGCGAGTCGCTCGATGAGCATGCCACCACCCTGCTGCGCCTCACCGGGGCCAGCGAATACTTGCTGATGCCCGCCCACGGCGTGTTTGCCTTGGGAGTGGGCCATGCCCGCCGCAAAACCCTGCAACCCGGCGACATGGCCGAGCAACCGGCCAGCATGATGACCACCACCCCGGTCGAGCTCACCGCCGAGGAATGGAACGTGCTGCTCGCCCTCAAGGAAGAGCTCAGCCTGGCCGAAATCTGCGAGGATCCTTGGGCATCCCGCGCCGAACTCGCCGCGGTCAGCTTAGAACGCTTCTGTCAAATCGCCGAAAATCTCAACGCCAAAAAAGTAATCGGTCGATTTTCCACCTTTCTCGAACACGTCAAGCCGTCAGCCAGTGGCGTCCGGGTCACTCGTTTCAATGGACTGTTTCATTGGACCGTGGCCAAGGGCCGCGAGCACCAGGCGGGAGCGGAAGTGGGTCGGCACGATTGCATGACGCATTGTTATTGGCGGGAAGGCGGGCCGCAATTCGGCAACGCCAACATCATGGGCGTAGTCCACGGCACGGAAAAATCCCGGGTCCTTGAACACAAGGCCGCCATCGACCGCCACCTGCAGGCCGTCGGGATTCCCGTGGCTTACACCAATGTTTTCTGGGGCGGGCGCTCGGAAATCAAACCCTCGGAAATCTCGCCCAAAATCTACGCTGCGTGGCATGCCCGGCACGCGCAGTGAGTCCCCGGCTGGCTACGCGCCCATCATTGCGCGAAATCCAAAGAATTTGCGTGAATGAGGCGTCGATTGGTGATGGAATTCAGGGCAATCCATGCAGGCGACGATTTTACCCCCACGCCACCCGGCGCTCTGCGCGCCCATCACCTCCAACCGCGAGCTGGGGGCTTGCCTGATCGCCAATGTGCCGATGCGCGAATTGCTGGCGGCGGACCTGCGCCGTGCGGGCCTGCAACTCGTGGAACCTGAATCGGCGGAACCCCGCGCCATCCGCATCCCGATTGACAACTGGATCGAACTGGGCGCGCTGTTACTGTTAGGCCGCAACCCGAATCCCGCCTGCCTGATGGACAGCGTGGGCAATATCCTGGCCTGGAAGGGCTCCGCCAACCCAGCCGAATGCCTTGAAAAAATCGTCACCGACGCCAACTGCTTTCCCGTGATGTATCCGTGGGACCTGCTGCGTATGAATGAAGAGGTGCTCGCGCTGATGGACGAGACCTCGCTGTTAGGCGATGTCAGCCCGATGGCCAGCCTCTCCGGGGTGATCCGGCTGGGCAACGGATCGCGGATCCTGCCCGGCACCGTGATCGAGGGCCCAGTGCTCATCGGCCCGCACACCGTGGTCGGGCCCAACGCCTATATCCGCGGCACCACCAGCATCGGTGCGAATTGCTACGTCGGCCACGGTGCCGAAGTCAAAAACTCCATCATCTATAACAACACCTACATTTCCCGCCACTGCTACGTGGGCGATTCGATCATCGGCACCCACGTCACCCTGGGCGCGGGCACCAGCACCGAAAACCACCGCCATGACGGGCGCCACCACGTGTCGATGGTGCAGGGCAAACCCGTCAACACCGGCCGGCTCAAGCTTGGCGCCATCCTTGGCGATGGCGTCCGCACCGGAGTGAACACCTCGATCGAGGCCGGGATCAAGATCGGCATCGCGCGCACCACCTTACCAGGCTCCATTGTCAGCAAAGATCTGCTGTGAGCGGATCAATTCCGCGCACTTCTCAAAGTGGCTGCGGCGTCTCGACGCAGGCCGTGATGGAGGCGTCCCGCCTCCATGCCGTATCGTAATCCAACCCCGTTAATCGTTCCCTCACTCGGTCCCTGGCCCGTTCGTGCCGTGCGTGTCTTTGGGTTGTCCCGCAGATCCGAGCAGTTCGTCTTCCCGAGTGCCTGGCTAGTTCAGTGTCAGTCAGCTCACCCACCCTCATCACGCGCGAGGAAGCCATCTTCCACTGCCGCGAGCGCAAGACCTTCGAACTCCCGCCGAAGCAAGCGCGCAAATCGATCTGCGCGTGAGCAGGGCATCGCCCTAAAGCGCAAAGAACTCTTCCTCCGTGATTCCAGCTTGTTTGAGGATGGAACGGAAGGTTCCCGACGGCACATCTCCCGTGTGCATCGGCAAATACGTCTGCCGCCCGTCTGGATGGCGCATAACCAGATGAGAACCGCTTTGCCGACGCTCTTCGAAACCAGCCCGTCGCAGCTTGCGCAGGACTTCTGTTGCTTTGTGCGGCATCAGGAGACCTCCACACTTGCCAGGATCGCGTCTGATTGGGCGAACACAGGTTCCCCGTGGGCACGCTTTTCCTCGATCCACAAAGTCACCAAATCGCGGGCGGCTTCCAGCGCGCCTTCTATTCCCAAGCCATGGGTGGTCAGGCTGAGGGAAGGAACGTGAGCGTAAAAGTAGCCGGACATTCCTTCCTCACCAGGCAGGCGTTCAAGCATGACTGAGTATCGCATGGCAAGAACCTAAATCGGAGCGGGAGATTTGTCGAGATTCGGGTTCGCTTCCCCAACTCCATCCTCGCCACCCGGGCGGCGGCCCGATTGGATTCTCCCGCCGATGGCTTCCTCATTTTCATTCGACTCCCTCAACCACGCCCAGCGCCAGGCCGTGGCCGCGCTGGACGGACCCGTCATGATTCTGGCCGGTGCGGGCACCGGCAAAACCCGCACCGTCACCTGCCGGATCGCCCACATGCTCGAAAAAAAGGTTCCGGCCTCGGAAATCCTGGCAGTCACCTTCACCAACAAGGCCGCCAGCGAAATGCGCGAGCGCATCGGCGGCATGGTCACCAAAAAGGCCGCCACCGCCATGACCGTCTGCACGTTCCACTCGCTGTGCGTGCGCCTGCTGCGCGGCGGCATCGACAAACTCGGCTACAAGGCGAATTTCTCGATCTGCTCGTATTCCGACCAGATCGGGCTGATGAAGCAGTTGCTGGTGCGCAAAGGCGGCTCCGACGAGAAGGTCAAGCCCGACACCGTGCTCGGCGCCATCTCCAAGGCCAAAAACATGGGCCTGGACCCCGCCGAGCTGGAGGATGACTACTTCGCGAACCTGGGCGTCGCCTATCAGAACGAACTGCGCGCCCAGAACGCGGTGGACTTCGACGACCTCCTGCTGTTAGGCGAAAAGGTTTTGCGCGAGCATGCCGACGTGCGCGACATGTTCCGGGCGCGCTTCACGCGCGTCACGGTGGACGAGTTCCAGGACACCAACTCGCTCCAGATGCGCCTGCTCCAACAACTCGTGGGCCCGCCCTATCATGTCTGCGTGGTCGGAGACGACGACCAGTCGATCTACGGGTGGCGCGGCGCGGAAGTGGCCAACATCCTCGAATTCGAGCGGTTTTTTCCCAATCCCAGGATCGTCCGGTTGGAGGAGAACTACCGCTCGACCCACGCGGTGCTCCACACCGCCAACAGCCTGATCAAACACAACCTCGGGCGCCGCGAGAAAATCCTGCGCTCGACGCGCAAGGGCGGCGATCCGGTGCGCATCGTCGCCATGCCCGGCGACGACGAGGAGGCCGAGTTCATCGCCGAGGAAATCATGGCCGGCAAAAGCGCGGTGGGCCGCGAGTGGGAGGATTTCGCGATCCTGTTCCGCACCAACGGCCAGAGCCGCAAACTCGAGCTCGCCCTGCGCGTACGCAAGATCCCGTACCGCATGGTCGGTGCACAAAGCTTCTATGATCGCCGCGAGGTGCGCGACGTGATGGCCTACGCACAGTTGTTAGTTTCGCCCGATGCCGACGTCCCGCTGCTGCGCATCCTCAACGCGCCCAACCGCGGCATCGGCCAGTCCACCGCCGTGCTCGCCACCGAATGGAGCCGCGACCACCACCAAAGCGTCTGGCAGGCGCTGTGCGACCCGAATTTCACCTACTCGATCGCCGCCAAGACCCGCCACGCCATCGAAACGTTTGTCGCGCTCATCGCCGGCGCCAAAAACCGCATCGACCTGGCCAAGGACAACCCGGCCGATGTCCTGCACGGCCTGATCAAGGAGATCGAATACCTGCCGTGGATCGAGCGCGGCTGCAAAACCGACAACGAGCGCCAACAACGCGGCGAAGGCATCCAGATGGTCATCGACAGCCTGCGCGCCCACGCCGCCAAAGGCAAAAAACTCCAGTCGTTCCTCGACGACAGCGCGCTGGCCTCCGACCGCGAGGACGAGGACCTCGAAAGCAAGCAGGGCGCCACCCTCATCACCCTGCACGCCTCCAAGGGCCTCGAGTTCCCCGTCGTCTTCCTCGTCGGCCTCGAGGAAGGCGTGCTGCCCCACACCCGCAGCGTCGCGGAGGGCACCAAGGACGAGGAACGACGCTTGTTCTATGTCGGCATCACCCGCGCCCAGGACAATCTAACAATAACCTATTGCGCGACCCGGATCAAATACGGCCAGCAAACCGGCTGCGAGCCGAGCTCGTTCATCTGCGAACTCGACGACGAACACCTCGAGCACACGTCCTACGACGACATCCTCGGCGCCGAGCCCAGCACCGACGAACTCAGCAACTTCTTCGGCAACCTCAAGGGGATGATGGACGGAATCTAACACCATGGAGGGGCGATATCCGATCGCCCATTTCTGGGGCTTTCCACGGGCCTCGGCGGACGGATTCCGCCGCTCCTTGGGTTAAGCCGTTGCTCGCTTAAGCACACGAGGCGCGCGGGTCACCGCGCGCACGGCAATGGATCCGCCCCATCCAGAAGTCCGCAAGGTCGCGGAGGGAAATGCGGAGGAGGCGCGGCACGGGCTGGTGAGTCTCGAGACTCGCGGTCCGGCGGGCGGCAGCGGCAAAGCGGGCGCCGCGGGCCGCCGCGCCCTACCGCATCGTGCCGGCGGTTCTTCTCCTGCCAAGCAGCAGGCCGCCGCCGAGCAGCCCGCCGAGGATCAGGGAGGACGCTTCGGGGATCGTGTGATTGGGGGTCCAGATGAGGGTGTTGTCATTGGTGCCGGCAAACGAGAAACTGCCCTCCTCGGATGGAGCCATCGTCTTGCCGTTATATGAATATTGAAAACTGCCGAAGGCTCCGGACCAATTGCCCGGCAGGTCGGCACTGCCGTCCACCGTTTTGTAGATGTCGCCCCACGACTGGGTTTCATTCCAGAACGTGTCGGCGAAATCCTGCGTGCCGATAAGTCCGATGAAAAAAACCGCCTCGTTGCCGGCAACGGCGCGGGTGTTGAGTCCGTCATAGGCCACGCCGCGCCCCCCGCCGCTGGTGGTGTCGAGTTGCCATTCGAAAATCGACCCGCTGGTGAAGGTGGTCGTGCCATCCACGGTGAGCACTCCCGGGCTGCTGCCGGGAGCGAGCGTGCCGACAACTGTTAGATCGCCCGAGATCGTGCCGCTGCCGGTAATGCGCTGGGCCACCGGCACCGGGACCTCAACCACAGTGCTGTCGATGGTGACCGCGCCGTTGCGCGCCAGCACCCGGCCATTCACGGTGGCACCCGTGGTCACCGTGATGGAGGTCAGCGCCAGAATGCTGCCGGCGAAACTGGTGCCCGTGCCCAGCGTGGCGGAGCTGCCGACCTGCCAGAACACATTGCCCGCCTGGGCTCCACCGAGCAGCGTCACCGAGCTGTTTGAGGCCGTGATCAGGGTCGATCCGGCCTGGAAAATCCAGACGGCGTCGGAGTTGCCATGGGCGTCGAGGGTCAGATTCCCCGAGAGGAACAGCGAGCTGGCGCTGTTGTACACGCCGGCGCCCAGACTCAGTCCTAACAGATCGAAACCCCCGGTGTATTGGACATCAAAAGCCCGCCCGGCGGCGTCGATATAGGCGGCGGCCAGATCGACTTGCGCGGCCTGGATGATGGCATCGCCGCCATGATTGGTCCCGTTTAAGATCAGGTTTTCCAGCCCGGTGATCGCCGGCGTGGGAAATGTCCCGATGTCACCCGCAATCTGCGAGGTGTTGACCGCGCCGGCGAAGGTGATGGCGGATCCGGCCAACACAGCAAAGCTCGCCGCGGTGCCGAGATCCAGCGCGCCGGTATCCGCGGCAGCTTGCGCTGCCACGGTCGTCGTCGCCACGGCGACCGCTAGGTATCTGAAAATCTGATGCGTGCGTGTGTGCCCGACCGTCCGCCATGAGGATCCGGGGATGAAAAATGTGCTGATCGAGTGATTATTCTATGAATGACGTATTGATCCTTGGTGTATGCCGTGAAGAAATGCCTGCCCGCTGATGCGGTGCCTGAATTGCTGTGCTCGCCCGCATGCGGACGCGAAGTATAGCGCGGAGATAGCGCGCAAGCAATGTTTCGCGATCATTATTATCATATCTCATGCCGTCCGCTCCAGGCAGTCCGCATGGATTGCTCGCGAGTGGACGGACATCTCCGCAATTTGCGTTTCTCCTTGCCAATCGGGCCTGCCGGTGTCAACGAGCCCGCCCGATCTAACAGACTTTTGAGTGGTGTCCGACCCGGCCAAGCCCCTCCCTTGCTGGCCGGAGGCATGGCTAGAGATTTGCAGCATGGTTATATAGTTATATATCATATTGGTAGATAACCGGATGACCAGCCAGCCGATAACCGGCGCGGCGAGGTGAGATGAGCGATGATTGCAATCGCAGGGCGCGCCGGCCGGCCGCGCCCCCCCCCCGTGGGCGGCGAACCGGGCCGCGCTTTTCGATCACCTCTTCCCGGGGCGAAGCGAAAGCCCCGCAGCGCGACCGCAAGCGGCCGGCATCCGCCGCGCAGAATCAGATTTACGGGCTGGCGAGTCAGTAGACTCGCGCTCCGGCGGTGGCGTATTGCCGGTTGATTTGCGGCGGTTCCGCGCGAGACTGGCGAATGGAATTTCCCGAAGTGACCTGTCCGACGTGTGGCGAGGTGTTTGAGGTCGTGGTGCCGCCGCCGGATGAACTGCCGGCGGAGCTTGATTACGATTGCGAGGTCTGCTGCCGGCCGATGGTCATTGTGCTCACCGGCGAGGCGGTCTATACCAAAGGCCTGGCGGAGTGATCCGGCGGGCCGGACCGGACCGTTGAGGATTGCGCCTGCGGCGCACAAGTGGGCGCGGCGGGCCGCTGCGCCCTACCGCTTCGCGCCAGGCCCGGGCCGCCGCCATCAGGTCGCTTGCGCGGGCAGCCTGGCTAACAATTCGGCGACGCTGAGCGACTGGCCGGGCAGCACGAGGAGCGGGCGAATGTCGGCGAGCGGTTGCAGGACGAAGCGGCGTTGGCCGAGACACGGGTGCGGCAGGGTGAGCGTGGCGTCAGCCATTTGCACGTCGCCAAAATAGAGCAGGTCGATATCGATGACGCGCGGGGCGTTGCGTTCGGCGGCGCTGCCGCGGCCAAGGGCGTGTTCCAGCGCCCGGGTGTGTGCCAGCAGCTCGCGCGGGCCGCCGGTAAAGCCGATCTCGATGACGGAGTTGAGAAACTCCGGGGAGCCGGGCGGGCAGTTGCGCGGTGCAGTCTGGTAGATCGCGGCCGTCAGGACCGGCTCGCCGGGCGCGGCGAGTTCCCGCAGGCCGGCGATGGCGGCGCGCAGGTGGGCGTGGCGGTCACCCAGATTCGATCCCAGAGCGATGCCGACGCGGACCATGGTCAATTGGCGAGATTTTCCAGCCGGGCGATGCCGTAGTTTTTGGCGACCCGTTGGTTGGCTTGCTGGACCTTGGCGGACGGGATGATGAGCGGGCGGTTGGCATCGAACAATTCGATCTGATAGAACTCGGGAATGACTTGCGGGTGGAGCAGGTCGTAGGCCTGTTGCAGGTCGGTGACTTCCACTCCATTGATTTTGTTGACGGCGAAGCCGGTGAAATCACCGAGCAGGCTAGTGACCGGATCGCTCTCGACGCGGGTGAGCACCACGACATCCTTGTGTTTTTGGAACAAGCCCTTGGGGACGTAGTCGGTGTAGAGGCGGCGCAGGGTGACATCGTCGAACTTGGCGCTGGCGAAGAGATTGGTATCGAGCGGTTGGAAGACCAGTCCGGCAAAGACCATGTAGCGCGGCTTCTGCTCATACTGGACGGCATACATCCGCGACCAGGGCAGCGGCTTGAGCGGGATGTCCACCTTGTTAGGCGCACCCTTCCTGCTGAAGCGCACGTCCACCTTGTCACCGGCAAACTTGCGTTCGACGACTTCGTTGAGGTTCATGTTTTCGCCGGCAATGGTGACCATACCGGCGCTGTCCACGGGCAGGCCGTCCAAGGAGGTCAGGACATCGCCGGGTTTGAGGAAGCCATCGCTGGAGCTGGTGGGGGCGACGTGGGTGACGAGCACGCCCTGGCCGTTGTCGACCAAACCGAGGGCTTGGCGCATCGCGGGGTTGTGGAGCGCAAACTCCGTGATACCGAGGTCCACATACTGGTCGTAGTGGCCATCCTCGATATCCTTGAGAAAGCGCTGGATGACGGGCGTTGGGATCATGTACCCGGTGTTGTCTGCCTGGCGCAGGCCTTGAAACGCCACGCCCACCACCTTGCCGTCCTGCACCACCGGGCCGCCGGAATTGCCCGGGTTGATGGCGGCGTCGATCTGCACCGCGAGGTGCGAGTCGGCGCGCGAGTGCGAGTACGGCTGGAAATCGATGCGCGAGACCACGCCGCGGGTGACGGAAATGCGCTCGCCGCCGATCGGGTAGCCGATGACGCGCACCTGCGATTCGAGGCTGGGCACCTCGCCGAGCTCGAAGGCGGGGAAGGCCTCGAAATCCTTGAAATTCTCGACCGAGAGCAGCGCCAGATCGCAGTCGTGGGCGATGAAATCGACCTTGGCCGGGTATTTGACCGAGCTGCCGTGGACGGTGATGAGCACGCGGCGCGCATTGGACACGACGTGGGCATTGGTGAGGATGCGGTTTTTGCCGATGATAAACGCGGTGCCGATGCAACTGCTGAAGCGCCCGGCATTCCACGGGGTTTCGTAATCCGGGACCTGGGTGGCGACTTCCACGCGCAGCACGGAGTGATAGACGTCCGAGGGCAGCGGTTGCGCGGCCAGCAGCGGCGCGCCGGCCAGGACCAGGGTGAAGATGAATCGGTGCATGGGTGGTGCCGCCAGCTTAGGAGCCGGGCGGCCACCCGCAACCGAAATCCGCGCGGAGCCGGGCTGCCGAGCGTACCAGATCCATGTAGCGGCAGTCTATGACTGTCGCGCTTTTGTTCATGACCGCTGCCGGCTCTCCGCTGCGCTGGACAATTTGCGACGGTCGCAGACCGCCGCTACAATGACGGTCGCAGACCGCCGCTACAATGACGGCCGCAGGCCGCCGCTACAATGACGGCCGCAGGCCGCCGCCGCAACAAGCGCAACTTGGCGCTTCCCCGCGGCCGAGCTTGCCTGCTATGAACCGTGCCGGAAACGCTCCGCCCCATTTGCATGCAACCCGCCCACCCCGCTCCTGACTGCACCGCCATCCTGGTGGCGGCGGGTTCCAGCCGCCGGCTCGGCACCGACAAACTGGTCTGGCCGCTGGCTGGCGTGCCGGTGCTGCGCCGCGCCCTGGAGGCGTTGCTGGCGGCGGATTCGATCGCGGCTGTGGTCGTGGTCTGCCCGCCGGAGCGTTGGAATCTGTTAGGTTTCGCGGACTTTCACAAACCCGTGACCCGCGTCGACGGCGGCGCCACGCGCCAGCAGTCGGTGGCGCGCGGGCTGGCCGCGCTCGCGCCAGGGACCCGCTGGGTGGCCGTGCATGACGGGGCGCGGCCGTTGATCGAACCGGCCGACATCGACCGCTGCGTGGCGGCGGCGCTCGAGCACCGGGCCGCCAGTCTGGCGCGCCGCGCCACCGAGACGATGCGGCGTTCGGATGCGGAGGATTTCAGCGCCGCGCCGGTAAGCCGGGAACACCTCTGGTGCATGGAAACCCCGCAGGTCTTTCAGACCGCACTGCTGCGCGCCGCCTACTCCGCCGTGGCCGCCCGCAGTTTGACCGTCACTGACGAGGTGTCCGCGCTGCAAGCCATCGGCGCGCGGGTGAAGCTGGTCGAATCGCGCCATCCCAACCTGAAAATCACCACCCCCGCAGACCTTGCGCTGGCCGCGGCGCTGCTAACCCAATCCTCATGAGCCAAGCAACCTACGAGTGGTGCCAAATCCCTAACGGCCCCCGCCTGGCGGTGGCCACCGTGGCCGATTCCGAGTGCGCCGCGCTCTCCATCCACGTACCCGCAGGCAGCCGCGATGAAGCCAACCTGCCCGCCGGACTGGCGCATTTCCTCGAGCACATGGTCTTCAAGGGCACGGCGCGGCGCAGCGCCCGCGAGCTGAGCTTTGAGATCGAAAACGCCGGCGGCCAGATCAACGCCTGCACCTCCGAGGATCAAACGGTTTACGAAGGCTGCGGCGAAGCCGAGATGCTGCCGGTCCTCGCTGAAGTCCTCTCCGATATGGTCTGGCACGCGACCTTTCCAGCCCCCGAGATATTGTTAGAGCGGGAGGTCATCGGCGAGGAAATCACCATGTATCGCGAGTCGCCCGCCGACCACATCGGCGACCTGATCTCGCGCGCACTGTGGGGCGCGCACCCGCTAGGCAACCCGATCTCCGGCTCGCTGGAATCGATCGCTCAAATCGACCGGCAGGCATTGTTAGATTTCCGTGACCGTCACCATTTCCGCAGCGAGTTGGTGATCGCCGCAGCCGGGCCGTTCACCCTCGCCGCAGTGCGCGATCTGCTCATGCCGCACCTGCCACCCGCCTTTCATGCCGGCCACCCGGCAGCACCCTTTGACCGGAGCCAGCCCGGCAACTCGCAAGTGACCGACCGCCGCGAAACCGACCAACTCCAACTCGCGCTGGCCTGGCACACACCGGGCCGCCATGCGCCCTCGCGCCACGCGCTGCGCTTGCTGAGCATGATGCTGGGCGAGACGGCGAGCTCGCGCTTGTTCCTCGAACTGCGCGAGGAACGCGGGCTGTGCTATCAGATCGGCAGCGACGTCACGTTGTTCGATGATACCGGCGCGTTTGAAATCAACGCCGGCCTCGATCCTGATGCCCGCGAGGAGGCGCTGGCCTGCATCCACCGCGAAATCCACGACCTCGTCAGCCATGGCCCGCAACCCGGCGAAGTCGTGCGCGCCCAACGCCTGATGATCGCCCAAAGCAAACTCGGCTTCGAAGCCACCGCGGCCCACGCGTCCTGGGCCGGCGAAGGCGTGCTGGATTTTGGCCGCATTGTGCCGCTCGACGAATGGCGCCACGCCGTGCTCGCCGTCACCGCCGCCGATGTCCAGGCCGTCGCCCGCGCAATCTTCCTCAACCAGTCGCCGGCCAGCGCCGAAATCGGCCCGCTCGAGGGTTAGGCCGGGACAGGCAAACGAGTTACTTTGGCTGCACCATGGAGCGCGGGCTTCAGCCCGCCCAGACTTGCGGGCTGAAGCCCGCGCTCCGTAGCCAAACGGCCACGTTACTCAGCAGGTTTCCTCAGACATACGACTCATAAGCGGGATGGAACAAGCTCTCGCGCACGGTGGCCTCGATGTCCTCGTCGGCAATCTCCACGCGTGCCAGCCCGGAATGGATGGCTTCTTTGGCCACGGCGGTGGCGATGATCACCGACACCTCGCGGATCCGGGTGAGGGACGGATAGATCCGGCCGACGGCGAGGTCGTCGGGAGTGACCAGATCGGCCAGAGTGCGCGCGGCCACCAGGAACATGCGTTCCGAAATTTCGGTGGCCTCCACCACCAGCGAACCGAGGCCCACGCCGGGAAAAATATACACGTTGTTGCCCTGCCCGGGCACATAGGTTTGGCCCTTCCACTCGACCGCCGGGAACGGGCTGCCACTGGCAAACAGCACCCGCCCGTCAGACTGCCGGTAGGCGGCTTCCGCGGTGCATTCGGCCTGTGAGGTCGGGTTGGACAAGGCGAAGATCACCGGCCGCTCGTTAAAGGACGCCATGTGGGCGATGATCTCGTCGGTGAACTGCAAGGCGACGCCCGACACCCCTATCAGAACCGTTGGGCGAAGGATATCGAGCGCCTCGGCCAGGGTTTGGACCGGCGCATGTTCATGGGCATACGGCAGTTTGTGGTGGGCGAGTGTGGGCACCCGCTCCTGGACCACCAGTCCCTGGGAATCGACAAACCAGCAGCACGCGCGCGCCTCGCCATCACACATGCCGGCATCGATGGCCGCGGCGGTGAACAAATCGGCGATGCCCGTGCCCGCCTCGCCGGCCCCCAAGAACAGGAGCTTCTGCTCGGTGAGCGGCTTGCCAGTCACCCGCATCGCCGTGATCATGCCAGCCAGGGCCACGGCCGCGGTGCCTTGAATGTCGTCATTGAAACTGCAGATCTGTTTCTGATAGGTATGCAGCAACCGGAAGGCATTGGTGTTGCCGAAGTCCTCCCATTGCAGCAGCGCGCGCGGGAACACCTGCTTGACCGCAGTGATGAACTCCTCGATGAACGCGTCATACTCCTCGCCACGCACCCGGTATTGGCTCAGGCCCAGATAGGTCGGACTGTGGTGCAGGCTTTCGTTGTTCGTGCCCACATCGATGGTGATGGGCAGGCAATAGCCCGGGTGCAGGCCGGCGCAAGACGAATAGAGCGCGAGTTTGCCCACCGAAATCCCCATGCCCAACACCCCGAGGTCGCCCAGTCCGAGAATGCGCTCGCCATCGGTCACCACGATCATGCGCACGTCGGTGCGCGGCCAGTGGCGCAGGATCTCGGCGATGCGCCCGCGCTCGCGGATGCTGATGAACATGCCGCGCGGGCTGCGGAAAATCGTCCCGTAGTCGAGACAGGCCTGGCCGACGGTGGGGGTGTAGATGATGGGGATCATCTCCTCGGGATAGGCTTCCAGCAGTTTGAAAAACAGCGTCTCGTTGCGGTTCTGAAGTAAGGTTAGGAATACATACTTGTCCAGCGGTTCGGGTTGGCGCAGGAAATTGGCATACACCCGGGGTAATTGCTCCTCCAGGGTGAAGACCCGGGGTGGCAGCAGCCCGCGCAAGCCGAGGGCATCGCGTTCCTCCTCCGAGAAGGCGGTGCCTTTGTTCAATAACGAGTTCGCGAGCAAGGCGGAGCCGCGCAGCATCATACCGCCACCGGTGGCGTTCAGACCCGAAAGTTTGCGAGTTGAGGGGTTCACGGACACTAGCGTAGGGACGGACTACCCAAGACACAACGCACGTATTTGGATATTTCCCGCAGATCATGCGATGCGGGGTGCAGCCTCACAGAGCGGCGATATCTGATTGGTAAACCTTAAGAGGAAAACTAAACCGCGGATGGACTCGATTTACGCAGATTTGAAGAAAAGAAGAGATTATTGGATTACTGACTGGCAAAAACAAAATGAATTCCAGCTTTTATCCCTCTTCATCTGCGTCCCTCTGTGGTTTGATTTCTGAATTCATCACAACCCCCATAACGGAGGAATCCGCCTGATAAGGCTGGATGTCGCCGGCCGGGCTATGGCGCGGGTTTGAGCAAGCGCTCACCCAGCGCCTTCAAGTCCTCGGCGGGGATGGAGAAGCTTTCGGCGCGGTTCGCGCGGGCGATGTTCATGCCCAGGCAGCGACCGTCCAGATCGAGCAGCGGTCCGCCGACAATCTGGCGAGTGCCCAAAATGTCATGCTGCAGGACGCGCTGGAAGCCGCTGCGGCGTTTTGAGAAATCGCCACTCATCTGGTCGTTGCGGTTCATTGGATCAGAGAACATTTCGCCGCGGGCGGCGAGGCGGATCTCCACGGTGTGCTCCTGCTTGCCGCGCCGGTAAGTGAGTGGCACCGTGCTGCCCGCCTTGCGTTGCTTGAGCGCCTCGGCGATTTCCTCGACCTTTTTCACCGGCTGGCCCGCGACTGCTAGAATCACGTCGCCTTTTTGCAAGCCGGCTTCCTTGGCCCCGCTCGGCGCGCTGACCTCATCGATTTCTAACGCTTTGGATTTCGCTCGCAGCTGCACGCCCAGCGCGGTGCCGCCGGCGGCCGGGACTTCGCGCGATTTGGCGCTCACGATGCCTGCGAGCAGGCGGCGGGTGGTGCGGGTGGTCGCGCCGTTGGCCACCACCCAGGTCCCCTGTGACACGGTGCTTGTCGGCGCGTAAACCACTGGGATCAGCCCCGCGGCCTCGACTTTCAGCAACACCACGTCCCACTCCGGATCCTCGGCCATGATTTTCACCTCGCTGAAATTCGTGTGGTCCACCGTGATCGTGGGGTTCTTCAACACCAGATATTCGCTGGCCTTGGCCAGGATGTGGCCTTGCGCGGAAATCACCACCCCGTAACCCGCCTGCTCGCGCCCGTCCCAGATCACCGCGCTTGAGGATTGCAGCACCGCGCGCTGGGCATCAAACGCGGCGATCACCGCGGTGCCCGTCATCCGATACTCGCTCTCCAGGCTCTGCTGGCCTGCCAGAGGGGTCGCCATCGCGCAGCCGGCGAGCACACCGATCCAATTAGCGTTCACCAAGGTTGAATGTTAGGGTTAGAGTTTTGCCGTGGCGTTCCAGTTCGAGCGCGACCTCGTCGTTGGCGGACATTTCCTTGAGCAGTTCCTGGAGTTGTTGTCGCTGGGTCAGCAGCGTGCCATTGAGTTTGAGCAGGACATCGCCTTGCTCCACCCCCGCCGCCAGCGCCGGGCTGTGATTGCCCACCTTGGTCACGCGCAAGCCGCCTTGCGGGCGGGCGTCGGTGGCCAGCCCCAGAAACCCGTTGCCCTTGACGGGCTTGCTGACAAACGGCCCCTCCCCGATGAACTCGGACTTGAGCAGCCCGTCCCAGTTGGCGATGAACTCGCTCATCGGCACGTGCATATTGACTTGGAGTTGCTGGCCGACGCGCGAGTGGATGCCGACCAGCTTGCCTGTGAGATCGAACAACGGGCCGCCCGAGTCGCCGCCGATGAGGATGCAGTCGGATTGGTAGGTCGAGTTGGCGATGCGCACCAGCCGGCCGAGGCGCACCACCGAGCCGCGGGTTTTGTCGAAGCCACCGGAGTGGCCCAGCGCAAACACCCAATCGCCCAACCGGGTGGAGTGGCTGCGCTCGATTTCCACGAATGGATAAGTGCCCGGGTCAAGAATACGGATCATCGCGGCGTCGGTATGAGCCACCACCCCGAGGGTTTCAGCCTTCAGGCGGGTGCCATCCTCTAGGATCACCGTGACCTTTTTCCGCACTCCCCCGCTGACATGGGCGGCGGTCAGGATCAAGCCCTCCGCAGCAACAATCACCCCGCTGCCCGAGCCGTCGCCCACCTCGATGCACACCGTGGCGGCGCGGGCCTGCGGCAGCGCCTTGCCCAGCGCCGCCTGGAGCGCCTCAAGGTCCTTGTGCGATTCCGGCGCTTTGAGATCGTTGACGTACAACCGCTGGTCCGCAGCGCGGGCGCACCACGGCAGCAGCGCGAAAAGCAAACCAAGGCGGATGAGCCGGGTGATGGTCATGGGGTAGCGGCGCCACCCTAGCGCGTGCCTGCCGATCCGGCAACCCGGGCGTTCGCGAAATGGCGGGTGCGCGCTGCCCGTCGCTGCCCGTCGCTGACGCGCCTGCCGGCAGGCCGGGCCGGTGGCGTCCGCCGCCGGTGTAGTCAACGGCCGTCGGCCGCGGCAGTCCAGTTGGCCGGCATCCATTTCCCCATGCGGGCTCAAGAGTCTGCGGCAAGTGGATTTGCCATCGTGAGCGAAGCGCGCATTGATGCCCGACTGGGCTTGACTCTGCTCCACCACGGCGTCACAGAGTTGGTCACCACCAACGCCAAGGACTTCACTCACATGGGCTTTCAGCGGGTGTGGAACCCGCTCACCTAACCGCCACCCGCCCATGCCCGCCAAGAACTTCCACGTCCGCCAAGCCGCCGTCTCCGCCCTGCGCGCCTGGGCCAAAGGCCACGATTACGCCGAAAGCCTAATCGAGCGCCACGCCCACCGCCGGCTGCTCTCGCCGGCCGATCGCCGCCTGCTGCAGGCGATCCTCTTCGGCGTGCTGCGCCACCGCCGCCTGCTCGACCACTGGATCGGCCAACTCCGCGAGGGCACGCTCGACCCCGAAACCCGCGATGTCCTGCGCGTCGGGTTGTGCCAGATCCTCATCATGGACCTCGCCGAGCACGCGGCGGTCAACGAAACCGTCGAGGCCGGCAAGGCCAGCGTGCGCGGCCTGATCAATGCCGTGCTGCGCCGCGCGATCACGGCCCGCAAGCGCTTGCTAGATGACGTGGCGGAACTGCCGCCCACCGTCGCCCACTCCCATCCGGACTGGTTGTTCAACCGCTGGAAAGCCGCCTTCGGCAAGCGCGACGCGCTCGCCCTGATGGAGTGGAACAACCAGCCGTCCGTGACCTATTTCCGCGTCAACCCCCTCGCCCCAGCCGTCGCCGTGGCGGACCTGCCCGGCACCCCGGTGGCCGGCGCGCCCGGGTTCTATCAACTCAACGGCCCGCTGCCCACCGCGCTGCTCGCCTCAGGCGCGATCTACATCCAGGACCCAGCCACCCGCCACGCCGTCGACCTGTTAGACCCGCAACCCGGCGAGCGCGTGCTCGACGCCTGCGCGGCGCCCGGCGGCAAGGCGTTTCTCATTGCCGCGGCCCTCGGCTCGGCGGCCACCCTGGTCTGCACCGATTCCAACGACAAGCGACTGCCGCGCCTGCGCGACAACCTTGAGCGCCTGCACGCCGGCCAGGCCGTCATCTCCGTCCACGATTGGACCCAGCCCGCGCCCGCCGAGTGGCACGGCACCTTCGACACGATCCTGCTCGACGTCCCCTGCTCCAACACCGGCGTGATCCGCCGCCGCGTCGATGTCCGCTGGCGCCTGCAAGCGCCCGATATCGCCAAAATCGCCCTCACCCAGCGCAAGATCCTCGACCACGCCCTGCCCTGCCTCAAACCCGGTGGACGCCTGGTCTATTCGACCTGCTCGCTCGAAGCCGAGGAAAACCTCGGCCAAGTCGAGGCATTTCTAGCAGACAAGCCGCAGCTACAGCTCCACTCCTACCGCCAGGCCCTGCCCTTCCGCGACCACACCGACGGTGCCTTTGCCGCCAGGATTGATCTCATTTAGACCGCCCGACACCGACTCAGTCACGCCATATCCCAGCCAGGGAGCCAGGCACCCATGAGCTGAATGAACAACTCTAGGGGTTCCAGCCTGGATCACGGAATGACCCGCCTGAAGGCGGTACTACATACCACCCCAAAGACGCTTGGTAGCCGCGTAGCGAGTCACGCGATGTTACTTCTTCGCAGCCGGCGCCACATAGGTTTCCATGCGATGGTCATTGGAGGGAGTGGCGTCTTGCGTGCCGTTGGACAGCACCACCCTCGAATCCACCAGGATGCCATTGGCATAAGCTGCTTGCGGTTGGGTCAGTGGCACGCGCACCGTGCTTACGGCGTCGGGTGCCAGCGAGGTGAGATTCGCCGTGGTTGTTGCGCCCGCGACCGCCACCTTGACCGTGGTGTTGACCAGCGTCTCGGTGCCGCGATTCTGCACCAGCACCTCGACCTGGCCGTAGGGATTGGCGGCGTCCGGCGGGAGAATCCGGCTGGAGGCCACGGCCGCGTCATAGATGCCGGGGGTCCCGGCGTTTAAGACCCGGCCGATGTCGGGCATGCCTGCGCCCAGCTCGGCATCCTTGCCCGCCGCACCGCCGTCATTCAGATAGGCCAGCAACAATTGATAGGCTTGTGGCGCGGTTAGATTGCCCGTGCCCGCCTGGGTCATGATCGCGGCGATCGCGCCGCCGATGATTGGCGCACTGAACGAGGTGCCGCTCACGCACATCGCCTGGTCACCCGTCCAAGCGGCGTTCACGCCGTAGCCCGGGGCAGCTAGAGCCAGTTGATCGCCCATATTCGAGAAATCCAGGTGATTGCCCAACGCATCGACGGCACCCACGGCGATCACCCCGGCGTTGGCGGCCGGGTAGGAGATTTGGTTGGTGCCATTGTTGCCGGCGGCGGCGACAACCAACACCCCATGCCCGACGGCGTAGGCGATGGCGTTTTGCATCAGCCCGCTATCAGAAGTGCTGCCCATGGAAATATTGATCAACCGGGCACCGGCATCGACCGCCGCCACAATCCCTTTGGCCAGCAGAAAACTATCAGATCCGCCGTTGTCATCGGCGATCCGGAAAGAGAGGATTTCCGCACCGGGAGCCACCCCCGGCGTGAGGGCATCCCGGCCGAGAATCATCGAAGCGACCGCCGTGCCGTGGCCATTTTGTTGCGCCAGATCTGCGGGCAGATCGACTAAATTGACGCAGGTGATTTTACTGCCGAACGCCGAGCTGGCGGCCACTCCGGTATCGAGGATGGCGATGCGCACGCCCGTGCCCCAGTCCGAGTTGTCGCCGGTGATGCCCAGCCACTTGAGCAGGCTGTTGCCTAACGCCACGGCCCCGGGCTGCACCGTGCCCTCAACGGGCGCGGGCAGGCTCACCGGAAAGATCATCGACGGCTCTGCCTCGCCGTGGAGCAGGCCGGCCAGATCGGCATAATCGTCAAATCCGACGCGCATGGCGTGCAGTGCATCAAGACGGCCGAGCACGCGGATCTGGTCGCCGGCCAGCGCCAGAAAGCGCGCCAACGCGGCCGGGTCCCTGAACACCAGCACCCGCTGGCCCTCCAAGGCACCTGCCTCGGCCGCCGCGGAATCCTCCCAACCGCCGGGCAAACGGTCACCATGGCGGAACTTGGGACAGGCCTCGTCCACACGGCCCACGCTCGCTGCTGGATCTGGTGAATGCTGAGCCGTGCGCGCCGCCGGGTGTGGCACCGCCGTGGTCGCCAGCCAATAGCCTAACGTCGCGGCCAGCATGAAACCCAGGACAAGTATCAGATTACGAACCTGCACGAGGTCAATAAACCCCGTAACCCGCCAAAAGTCACGGGCTTCTTTGAACGGCCATGGTATCTCAACGATTGCCGGCGGGTGCGGGAGCCTTGGGCATGGTGATCATCTCGAAGTCATCGCTGCGCAATGGCGTCACCGCCAAACCATCCCTGGTGCACAGATTGCAGACCGGATGATCCGCCCAGGCATCACGCACGGCAATCGGCGCGGGCACCTTGTCGCTCCAGACGTCGAGTTGGTCGTTGCCGACGATCCTGGCCTGCGCCCATTGCCAGACTGGGTCCGGGCCGTAGACGACAAAGCCGGTCACCTCGGCGAGGTCGAAAGTGCGCAGCGCGCCGCGTCGATCCAGGCATCGACCTCGTCCCAACACTCGGGATCGTCGTGAAGCATGCCGGTGACCTGGTGAAAATCGATGCGCGCGCGGTTGAAGACATTGGCGATTTCCGGCACCGGACAGGCACCGCAGTGGGCGAGCCCCTCGCCCGTCATTTGCGTACGGTCGCCCATGAGGTTGTAAGTGGCGTAGTCGATGGCGGCAGCAGGTGATAGATTCAGGACATTCACCGGCACCTTGGCGCGCTGCACCACCGGCAGCACCGTGGCGGACAGCGCATAGGTGGTCACATGCAGGAAAATCAGATCCACATCCGCGCGGCGGAAGGCGTGGCCGGCGTCGAATGCCTTGGGCACGCTGTCAATGAGGCCAAGATCGATGATTTCCACGCCCTCGCGCGCGAGCTTGGCATGGACGGTGGCGAGATCGTTTTCGAGCCTCGCCATGAGTCCGGGGAACTGGGGCCAATAGGCATCAAGACCGACGCCAAAAAGGCCGATGCGGGCGGGTGCTGATATGTGGGTGTGTGGTTAGAATTTGATCCGGCTTCAGCTTGCCCCCGCGCGCCCGGATGATTCAATCATCCGCGCCAGCTTGGCATTGAAGCGATCCGCCGCGGCAAGTTCGGCAAGATCCAGGTGCATGCGGTAGCGCCACGGATAGGGCATGATGGCCGGCACGTTGATGCGCTCGGCGGCGGGATCCGGGTGACGGATGGATTCGTCGATGGCCAGCAGATCCTGCAACGGGAAAATCGCCCACATGGCCGGCGACTCGAGGTGCTGGTGGATGATTTGCGCGGCGAGCTCGCCGGTGAGCCCGGGCGGGGGGACCGCCTCGCCAAGCATTTGCCAGGCGAAGTTCGCGGTGGCGCGGGAGTCTTCGAGCCACCACCCGCGCAGGGTGGACATATCGTGGGTGGACGTGCTCACCACGCTCAGGTAGGGCGCGTTGGCGGGATCGGAAAACGCGCGCTCGACGTGTTTGGGCATGCGCTGGATTTCCAGCGACAGGATCCCGAGCTCATGGAGCACCCGCGGCACGCAGGCGGGCACCATCCCCAGGTCCTCGCCGCACAGCAGCATCGGGCTGGCCCGCCTGATCGCCGGCAGCTTGTCGTAACCGCGCGCCTGCCAGAATCCATCCTGCCGGCGGTGGAAATAATCGACAACCAATTCCTCCATCCGCCACTTGAGGTCGCCCGCGAGTTCCTGAAACGAGCGCGTCTGCTGCAGCGAGCAGCGCGGATGATAGAGAGTTCCGTTAGAACCTGGAACCTCAAAAAAAAGCACGTCGCTGGCACAATCCAGCAACCCAGTGCGCAGCCGCTCCAGCCGGTCGCGCGCGGCGGGATCATCCGTGCGCTGGGTGGCGAAATGATCAACGATGCGGCGCTGGGTGGCGACGTGGTCGCGGAGCTGATAGAACCCGTCCCCCAAGTCATCGAGATACTCCTCCTTGGCCGTGCCGGCGGCGGTGCCGAAGCGTTCCCAGAGGAATTGTTCGCAGATGTAGGGCTGGCAGTAGCGGCGGCGATCAAAGGGGATCCCGCGCTCGAGAATTTCATCCAGGTGAACCGGCCGGGCCGGATCGAACCAGCCCATGATGCCTTCGACCTGGTCATTGGGAATCTGCCAGATCCGGAAAAACCCGAGGATGTGGTCGATGCGATAGGCGTCGAAATACCGGCTGAGGTGGGCCAGGCGGGCCCGCCACCAGGCATAGCCGTCCTCGCGCATCACGTCCCAGTTGTAGGTGGGAAAGCGCCAGTTCTGGCCTTTGAGCGCGAAGGCATCGGGCGGTGCGCCGGCCTGGGCCTCCAGTTTGAACAAGCGCGGGGTGGACCAGGCGTCCACCGAGTGACGGTCAATGCCGATGGGCAGGTCGCCCTTGAGGATGAGTCCGTGGCGGCGCAGGTGGCTGACGGCATCGGCGAGTTGCCCGTCGAGCTCATATTGCAGCCAGATGTGATAGGAAATATCCGGCCACGCCGGGTGGTTGGGCTCGGCCATGGCCTCGACGCGCTCGCTCTGGAAAACCGCCCACTCCTGCCAACGGGTGAAATCCGCGGTGCCGAAGTGATCTCGCTGGATGCAAAACGCAGCGTAGGGCACCACCCACTCGCGGTGGGCTGCTAGAAATTCCCGGAACCCGCCGCCGGCGGTGATGGTGGCGTGGTGGGCTTTGAAGACTTGGCGGGCCAAGACGGTTTTCGTCCGCATCACCTCCTCGTAAGCCACGTGCTCGAGCGCGTTGAGCCACTCGCGCGCGGCATCCAGATCAACCGCGAACTCCGCGGGCATGGCATAGTCGAGATCATCGATGCGCAAATACAACGGATGCAGCGCGAACACGCTGATCGCCGAATAGGGATAGGAATCCAACCAGTCATGCGACGAGGTGGTGTCGTTGACCGGCAGGATTTGGATGAGTTTCAACCCGACTGCCCCGGCCCAATGGGCGAGCGGTTTGAGATCGGCGAACTCACCCACCCCGAGACTCAGATCACTGCGCAGCGAAAACACCGGAATCGACACCCCGGCGGCATGATAGAGCGAGGCCGCCTCCCGGCGGTAGCCTTCGTCGCTCACCATCGTGCGCTGGCGCACCAGGCCAAGCCGGGCATCTAACACCCGGTTGTCGCCCGCCTCGAGGCTCACGGCCGAGCCCGCCTCCGGATCCCACAGGCCGTATTTGTATTCGAGGCACAGGTCATCGGGCAGCTCCAGATCCACCTGCCAGACATTGGCGGCCACTTCCTGCAGCGCAATGGCTTGCCCCCACACCCAGTCGCCGAGTTCGCCAACGCCGCCTATCAGGCAGGGCACCCGCCCGGCCGGCACCGCCGCCATGCGCAACTGGAAGGTGTGGCTCGCGCGCGGAGACGCGGGCGGCTGGGCGAACGGTCCGCGGGCAGGCAGCACGGCTTGAAACGCGTGGGTTTCATAGGCATAGTCCACCGTGCCCGCCGAGCACCACGTATCCAGGAGAATCAGGACGTCATGGGTGGCCGGGTCTGCCAGCGCCCGCCTCGGCCCGTCCCACTCGTCGAGCACCACGCCATTGTTATTCTGGCGCAGCTGATAGGAGTATTCAAGCTGCCATGGCCCGCCGCCCTGGACATCCAACTCCAGTTCCCATTGTCGGTCGTTGCGCCAGTGCAGCGGCAACACCTGCTCGTAGCGCAGTGGCGGCTCATTCAATAGGGTCACGAGTTTCAACCAAATCGACTGGCCCTGGACGGTGTGATAATTCAGGCGGAAAATAATCTTCATTGAGCCACGGGAGTTACAGCAAGGAGGCCGCTTTACCAATGCTCGGCCAAGGTGGCGTGGCCTCGATGAGGCCGCCGTCAAAGGATGGACGATATAAAGCCCGGAGAATGCCGACAAGACCAAGCTTGGCAAAATGATTGGCAATGCTTTGGCATGCGCTCTCATCGAGAGCGCGCCACCTGTTGGTCGCGCCACCTGTTGGTCGCGCCAGCCATGAAAAAGGCTGCCGGAAATCAATCCGGCAGCCTTGGAAGAGGGTTGAATCGTTAGGCTTATTGGCCCTCGGGAGCGCCACCTGACGGCATTGGGAACGGCATACCACCTTCCGGAGCGGCCGGCGCGTCCTGGATTTTGACGAGTTCCAGTTCGAAAATCAGCGTGCTGTTCGGTCCAATGTCAGCGCTGCGGCGTTGCTCACCGTAGGCGAGCTTGGCGGGCACGAACAATTTCCATTTGGCACCCACCGGCATCGTGGTGAGAGCTTCCTTGAAGCCATCGACGACTTGCAGGGTCATTGGCACCGGATCGCCTTCAGGAGAAGCATCGAACTGTTTGCCGCTGATGAGCGTGCCCTTGTAATGAACCATGAACTGCTTGTTGTCCTTGGGCTCGGCTTTCGGATCCGCTTTGGGATCCGCCTTGGGAGCGACATATTTTTCGTCACCGCCCTTGGCGAGCACTTCGTATTGAAGGCCACTCTTGGTGGTGGTGACTTCCTTGCGCTTGGCGTTGTCCTCAAGGAATTTGTTGCCCGCGGCCAAGTTGGCAGTCGCAGCTTCCTTTTCGCGGCCTTGCAGCAGGTCGCCGAGCGCCTGCATGGCGGCTTGGAGCTTCTCCTCGCTCAGATCGGGCTTGCTGCCCTTGACTGCAGCCATGAAGCCCTTGATGAAGTTGGCTTCTTCGATGTCATTGGCGGTGACGCCAAAACGGCCAAACTGCTGGCTAAAGGTGCTGCCCGTGCGGAAACCCAATGCATAGGACGAGTCGGTCTTGATCACGGCTGGATCCAGTTTCGGCTTGGCCGGAGCTTCGGTCGGCGGCGTGGTCGCTTCCGATTTCGCGGCAACTTTGGCAGGTGCCTCAGCGGCTTCCGTTTTTGCAGCGGGGGTCTTGGCGGCTTCCGATTTGGCGGCCGGGGACTTGGCGGATAGGGTAGCGACCAGGCTCAGAGCCAGCACGCCAGGAATGAATTTGCGGATCATATGTTTGTTGGAAGAGCCGGGAAATTAGGCGGGTTTGACTCACCTGTCGAGACGCATTTTTGGGAAAATCTCATGGCATGGCCGTCGAAATCCACCGCCACGAGTCAGCAGCACTCGGTGGTCGCGCAGGCCAGGTGACCATCCTGCGAAGGATAGGCCGGGGCGGCTGGGTCGAGCACCGGGGCCGCGGCTGAGCGGTCCGGTTGCAACGTTTCGAGGCCGAGTTTAGCCAGCAGCGCCTGGTCCTTGGCGGCTTCCGGGTTGTCGGTGGTGAGAAGCTTTTCCCCGTAGAAGATCGAATTGGTCCCGGCAAAGAAGCACAACGCCTGAACCTCGTCGGACAGCCGCGTGCGACCCGCCGAGAGGCGGACCTTAGCGCCGGGCACCGCGATCCGGGCGCAGGCGATCATGCGCACCAGGTCGAACGGATCCACCTGCGGGTTCTCGGCCAGCGGCGTGCCGGGCATCGGCATCAGCGAGTTGATCGGCACGCTCTCAGGCTGCGGGTTGAAATTGGAGATAACTTCTAACAAACGCAGCCGGTCCGTGATGGTTTCTCCGAGGCCCAGGATGCCGCCGCAGCAGACCGCGATACCGGCATCCTGAACGTTGCGGATGGTGCGCAAGCGGTCTTCGTAGGTGTGGGAGGTGACGATGTTCGGATAGTGTTCCGGCGAAGTGTCGAGGTTGTGGTTGTAGGCGCTGACGCCGGCCACGCGCAATTGCTCGGCCTCCTCCGGGCCAAGCTCACCGAGCGTGACGCAGACTTCCATATTGAGCGAGGCGACGTCCCGGACGATCTCGAGCACTTGCTCGAAGCGCGGGGTGCCGCCTCTCACTCCGCGCCAGGCCGCACCCATGCAAAAACGCGTCGAACCGGACTCCTTGGCGGCGCGGGCATGGACCATCACTTCCTCACGCTCTAACAAAACGTGGCTTTCCAACTCGGTCTTGTAACGGGCCGACTGGGAGCAATACGCGCAATCCTCGGAGCACCCGCCGGTCTTGATCGACAGCAGCGTGCACAGCTGGATCTTGCCGTCCGGCCAGAATTTTTCGTGGACCGCGCGGGCGCGCTTGAGCAGTTCAAAAAATGGCAGGGAGTGGAGTTGCTGGAGTTCGGAGAGAGTCATGGAGATGGGAGATCGTGGATCGCGGGGCGGTGGGACGCATGGAATGGTGCGTGGACAGGGTTGTTTCTTTGATCGGCCGTGTCAACGCGGGATGATGCCTTTTGCGCGACTCACCGCATGCGGCAGCACTCGCCCCACCATGCTGAAAATGCGATGACCCCCGCACAGCCAAGCCTTGTGAAAGCGTGCTCCCATTCGGGGTCAGTCCCGCCACACAAGCATTGGGGAGGCCGCGGCCTACTCAATATCCAATCTCCAATGCCCAATCCGACCCCCTCACCTTTCCCACGAGCCGTGGACCTCGGGCATCCGGCCGTAGGAGATGACGGTGTAGTCGGTGGGGCCCTTGGCACCTTCGAGCGGCAAGCCGAGCGAGTGTTTCCAAACAGCGCTCATGCTTTCGCCGGTATGGCAGCCCCAACTCTTGCAGTAAGCGTTGCTGGCGAACACCGAACTCTTGATGCGCGGCAGGTCGCGCTCGTGCAACCAGGCGCAGGAGATGGCCATGATTTCATTGCCGTAATCGAACATGAAGGCGAAGCGGTTTGAGTGGCCGATGAAGTCAAAGGTCTGAACCGAGCCGCGGGGGCGGGCATTGAGCGCCTGGAGAAAGCCGTTGGAGCTGTCGAACCAGACCAGGGTGGCGTGGCGTTGGGCGGCAAGTTCGGTGATCCAGCGGGTGTAGGGCTTGCCGTCCTCCTTGCCGCGCGCCAGGTAGCCCGGCTGATAGACCATCCACACCAGAGGCGCGGCGGGGCCGTAGGTCTTGCGAATTTCCTCCATGCGCAGCGTTGAGGCGCGCACGAAGTTCGCCCACCACTTGTCGTGCTGGTCCTGGGGGACGCGGAAGTTCTCCCACTTGCGCATCGCGGGGCCGCCGGTGACGACCACATGGTCGGCGCGGCTCGGCATGGCGAGCAGGAGACTCACGAAAAGCAGGAAGCGAAGACAGCCGGTCATACGCTCAGATCACTCGGCGGACGGGCAAGAGCCGTTGCGGATGATTTCAAAGAAGCTCTGTGGTTCGAGTGCCGCGCCACCGATCAGGGCACCGTCGATGTCCGGGCAGGCCATGAGTTCGGCGGCATTGCCGGGTTTGACGCTGCCGCCGTATTGGATGCGGATGCGCCCGGCGGTGTCCGCGCCGTAAAGATCGGCCACCAGTGAGCGGACGAACGCGTGGGCGTCCTGGGCTTGTTGGGAAGTGGCGGTGACGCCGGTGCCGATGGCCCACACCGGTTCATAGGCGATGACGGTTTCATTCATGTCCTTTTCGGTGATGCCTTGGAGGCCGTCGGTGACCTGGGTGCGCAGGACCACTTCGAGCATGCCGCCCTCGCGCTCGGCGAGGGTCTCGCCGATGCAGAAGATCGGCTTGAGGTTGGTTTCGCGCGCCTTTTTCATCTTGGCGTTGATCATCGCATCGGTCTCGCCATAAATCGAGCGGCGCTCGCTATGGCCGAGGATGACGTAGTGGACGAAAAACTCGCGCAGCATCAGCACGCTGATCTCGCCGGTGTAGGCGCCCGAGTCATACTGCGAGCAATTCTGGGCGGCAATCTGGATGGCGTGGGCGTTCTGACCGGCGGTGGCGGTGTGCAGCACTTCGGCGAGTTTCGGCAATGAAACAAACGGCGGTGCGATCACAATTTCGCTGGCAAAGTTCTGGCCCTGGAGTTTCGACAGGAAGCTTTTGACGAAGTCTTCCGTCTCGGAAGCCCCCTTGTTCATTTTCCAGTTGGCGGCGAAGATCGGTTTACGGTTCATAGGTCGGTGATGTGAGTGAGGAGAGTGGTGAGATTAGGCTTCGCTGAGCGCAGCGACGCCGGGCAGGACTTTGCCTTCGAGCAATTCGAGCGACGCACCGCCGCCGGTGGAGATGAATGTCATTTGATCCTCAAGACCGAATTGGTTGACGGCAGTAACGGAATCGCCGCCGCCGATGATGGTCACCGCGCCGAGGTCGGTGGCGTCGGCCACGGCCTGAGCCACCGCGCGGGTCCCCTTGGCGAAGTTTTCGATTTCGAACACGCCCACCGGGCCATTCCAGATCACGGTTTTGGCTTTCAAGATGACCTCACGGAATTCCTGGATGGCGATGTCGCCGGCATCGATGCCCATCCAGCCTGCGGTGATTGCACCGCCCTGCAAATACCGCTGGGTGCAGCGGGTTTGTGCACCATCTTCAAACTTGTCGGTTTCGCGGGTGTCGGCGGGCAGCAGGATGGTTTTTCCGAGTTGCTTGGCCCGGGCAAGGATTTCAAGGGCCAGTGCGAGTTTGTCGGTTTCGACCCGACTCTCGCCGACTTCATAGCCCAGGGCCTTGAAAAAGGTGAAGGCCATGGCACCACCGATGATCAGGGTGTCCGCCTTTTCCAACAGACTCATGATGACCTGGATTTTGTCAGAGACTTTCGAGCCGCCCATGATCACCACAAACGGGCGGGCCGGAGTTTCGAGTTCTTGTTGGAGGTATTTGAGTTCGCGGGCCATCAGGAAGCCCATCGCGTTGGTGGCAATGAAATGGGTGACCCCTTCGGTCGAGGCATGCGCCCGGTGGGCGGTGCCAAAGGCGTCGTTGACGAAGATTTCGGCGGAACCAGCGAGCTGCTCGGCAAAGGCCGCGTCGTTGGCTTCCTCCTCGGCGTGGAAGCGGGTGTTTTCAAGAATGAGGACGTCACCGGGCTGGAGCGCCGCGCGCAGGGTGGCCGCTTCCTCACCGACACAATCCGGGGCGAGTCGCACCCCTTGACCGAGGATCTTGCCAAGGCGTGCCGCCACCGGGGCGAGCGAGTATTGGGCGTCCGGACCGCCTTTCGGGCGACCCAGGTGCGAGCACAGGACGAGCTTCGCGCCACCGGCTATGAGGTGCTGTATCGAGGGAATCGCCGCTTGAATGCGGGTGTCGTCGGTGATGGAACCGTCTTTAAGAGGGACGTTGAAATCCACTCGCATGAGGACTTCTTTAGAGGTGACGTCGAGGTCGAGAATCGAAAGTTTGGACATGGGCGGGTATCTCGCCCTAGGGCCCAACGAGTGTCAAGCCATGAGTCGGTTGATTTTGTCGCGTGTGGTGCAGGACCAAAAAAATCAAGGAGCGGCGCAATCCGTCCGCCGTGAGGATGAATTGCCGATGGCCATGCCATTTTGGCTGCAAATCGGCTCACCATCCGCTTGGGCGGACGGATTGCGCCCCTCCTTGAGTGCCCGCGGTAGACTTTTCATGTCTAAGATCACTTTTTTGTCATGCCCCAGCGTCTCACTTCGGCAGCGGGGCGGAGCGGAAGCGTTCCTGTTGCTGACGCAACTGTGGATCGTCGGGCAGGAAATTGACCGCTTGGCGCGACCACTCGAGGGCTTTCTGGCGGTTGCCTTTGGCGAACTGGATTTCGCCCATGGTATCGAGATAGGCCGATTGGTTTGGGTTGGCGGCGATCGCCTGGGCGAGTAATTTCTCGGCCTCATCGAGATTGCGCATGGCTCGCGCAGCGAACCATGCGGCGGTGTTGCGGGTGCTGTCGCAGCGCGGATAGTTGGCGATGACTTGATCGATCAGGTGCCATGACTCGCGGAACCACTCGTCATGTTCCTTGAGCAGACCGACCTTGCGCAGGGCCGGAAAAAAGAAATCCGCCAACGAGCCGTCGCTGGCAAAAGTGTGGTGGCATTTTTCTAGCAGCGCGAGCGCCGCGGCGCGGTCGGTCTTGAGTTTGGACAGCGCGCGGGCAGTGTCGGTTTGGAGGCGCTGGCGCATGAGTGGCAGGGATCCGGCACCGCGGTAATCGGCACCCAGGTCAATGCGGCACAGCACTTCCGAGGTGGCGGCGGATGCCAACCACTGCCCGGACTCCAGCAGATGGTCCGCGTGCAACTTGAGGGCAATGGCGAACTCGCGCGAGTCGGGACTGGCGTCGCGAACGGCCCGCGCCCACCACTCGGCAGCGCGCGGGTAATCACGGCCGAAAGCATAACCATTGCCGATTTGGATGGCGGTGACGGCATCGCCGAGGGCGAGTTGGTCGGCCATGCGGTCATGGGTGGCGGCTTCCTCGGCGCGTCCGGCCAAGCGGAGGGATGCGGCGGCATAGGCGTGATTATGGGCACTGGGCTCCTGGTTGGCGTCCTTGGCGCGGGCGATTTGGTCGAGGAAGATCGCGGCGGCTTCGTTCCATCGATCGGTGGCGGATAGATGAAGGATGTGTTCGACCCAAAACACCTCCTTGCGGTTGATTTCAGACAGTTGATCCCAGGCCTTGAGGGAGTTCGCCACGTCGCCCTCGGCCATGGAGAGCAGCGACAGGCGGGTCACCAGTGGCTGGCGATCCGCGGCAGGGGTATCCGCCACCGCCTTCCACGCCAGGCGGATCCAATGGTCGCGAACATGGGCAGGGTCCGGACTGAGACCGAAGAGGGCGAGCATGGCGTCAAAGCGGGCGGGGCGGCTGGCTTGCGGGTCCAATTCGACGAGCCAAGCCCACCAATTCCGTGCCTGTTCGTCATCCCCGAAGGCCGTGGCGACGATGTCCTCCCATCGCTTATCCTCCTCGCCGGCCCAGGCCAAAGCGACCCGTCGGGCCAAGAGGGGGGCCCCGCTCGAGAGTTCTCGGTTGCCAAAAAGTTCACCCAGGAAAGTCACGAATGATTTGGGTTCCTTGGCCGCCAAGGCGAGCAAAGGCTCGGCAAAGGCCGCCCAGGCGACCTCAGCCCCCCCCCTGCGTTCGAGAAAATTGGCGAGCGCCACGAGTTCCTCGCTCTGGGTGGAGGGCTCCTGTTGGTCCTCGATGTCTTCGGAGGGGGGCTTTTGCACGCGTCTGGCCACCCAGGCATTGAAATCGGGATGCTCCGGGGCGAGTCCCAACGCGTGCAGGGATTCGGGGATGCGCTCCAGCGCCTCAAAATGATGGAACGCGGCCAACGGCGTGGCTTGTATCAACGCCGCTTCCGCAGGGGCGATTTCACCGAGCAGGAACAACGCGTGGATGGCCGCATCCCGCTCGGTGGGATTGCGGGCGGCAAGCGCCGCGCGCAGGGGTTCCAGATCCGCAGGCAAGATCTTCTGCCCTAGCCAGCGTTTGAGGGCAGCCTGAGTGTAGACCGAAACTAACAGGTCTGGTTCGCGATCTCTGTCAGAGAGGGTCACCTCGCGCAGCCACGGCACAGGATCGCCCGAGAGTGCGGCCATGGCGGCGGCAATCTGCGGTTCGCCCGCCGTTACGGCCACCGCTCTAGCGGCTTCGACGTTGCCAGCGGCCCGTAGCAGTGCGAGTTGCCAAGTGGCCGACTTGCGCCCCTTGACCTGCCCGGCACGCTGCATCTCCGAGTCCAGCGTGCCTTGGCTGCGGTGAAACTCCGCCAAAGCCAGCAAGCCTTCGGCATCTGCCGGGGCCAGTTCCAGCAATTCGCGGGCGCGGCGGGCATCCCCTTGAGCCAGGCACTCGCGGGCCGCTTTCACCGCGATGCCAATCACCATGGATTTTAATTTGGCGCGGATCTCCGCATGGGGTTCCGAGGCGTAGAGCTTGAGCATTTGGTGCCACGCGTGTTTCACCCGGAGCTTGGCAAACAAGGCATTTTTTTCGCTCGGGGTGGCTTTGGCAAAGCGTTCGACCAACGCAATGACCTCGGCATCGGTCTCGGGGGTGATCTGGAGTTGTATTTTGGCGATGAGATCCCGCACCCTGAAGCGTTGTTCCGGATCGGTCGAACCGAGGGCCTCCCGCAAAGCCGGCAGAGCGCCATCACCCAGTTCCCAAATTTTCTGAGTGGCCGTTTCGCGGACTTGGAATCCCTCATCGCCAAGCTCCCTGACCCAAGCCTCGAGCGCCTTGCCGGACGTCTGCAAAGCGGGCTTGGTGAGCGATTCAGGAGTCGCTGCCACCAGCCACGAACTCGCCGCCAAGCCGGTGAGGAGCACTGCCAGAACCAATGGGGTCAGGTATCGCATTTTAACAATTTCTTCAGTTGGGCCGGATCCTTGGTTTGGGTCCCGCTCCTGGCGCAGGCTCCTACGAGTCGGCTCACCGAGCTAGGATGCCTCATCGCCAGAGGTAGTGCAATCCATGGATTTCCAATCGACGGAGGTTTCCTCGGAGGCAAAGGCGAGACCGGCCATGCGGATGGTCGGAGCGAGGCGCTGGAGGAAGCTCTGGCGTGCCTAGGGGGCTTGACTCCTGACGAGTCAGGAGAGGCATGGATCGAATCGAAACGCGGTGGCGCGAGGATCGCGGATAGTATTGCGGAGTGTCGGGCAGAGCACCGATTGGCTCAGGAAAGGTAGGCATGGCTAATGACTCATGAACCTCAATCTCTCCGCGAATCCCTCTGCGGACTCCGCGCCTCGGCGTTTCGACCCCGGAGAATCCGGTTTTTACTTTCGTTAACCTGCCGATCCGGTGTTGTCTGGGTGCGCGCATGAAAATCGGCATCGCCCAAATCAACCCGGTCGTCGGCGACTTCCCCGGCAACGCCAAACGCATCCTCGCCGCCTACCGTGAATGCCTCGACGCGGGCGCGGACCTGGTGCTCACCCCGGAATTGTCGCTGGTGGGTTATCCGCCGCGCGATTTGGTGTTCAAGTCGCAGTTCGTGCCCAAGTGCCTCCAGGCGCTCGATTACCTCGCCGGCGAGTCGCGCGCGGTGCCGCTGGTGGTCGGCTATGTGGACCACCACCAGGCGACGCGGCCGGGCAAGCCGTTGCGCAATGCGGTGGCGTGGTTGGAGGGCGGGCAAATCCGCCACCGCGTCTGGAAAACCCTGCTGCCCACCTACGACGTGTTTGACGAGCGCCGCTACTTCGAGCCCGGGGAAACCTGCACCCCGATCGAGTGGCGCGGGCTGCGCGTCGGCCTAACCATCTGTGAGGACATCTGGACCGAGGATTTCCTGCAGCGCCCGATTTACGACCGCGACCCGGTCGATGAGCTCGTCGCCAAGGGCATCGATCTGTTATTCAACCTGAGCGCCTCGCCGTTCCATCTGGGCAAGCCCGCCGAGCGCCGCGCCATGATCGGCGCCATCGCGCGCCGGATCAAGGCGCCCGTGGTCTACTGCAACGCGGTGGGCGCCAACGACCAGCTCGTGTTCGACGGCCACTCGCTGGTCGCCGGACCTAACGGCCGGATCTCCGCCCAGCTCCCGGGATTCAGCGCGGCATGCCGCGTGGTTGACCCGTTTCTAACCGCGGAAGCCGACGCCCCTACCGACGCCTGCGATGCGCAACAACTCTATCAGGCGCTGGTCCTCGGCGTGCGCGACTACGTCACCAAGTGCGGGTTTGCCAGCGTGTGCCTGGGTTTGAGCGGCGGCATCGATTCCGCGCTCACTGCGGTGATCGCCGCCGACGCGCTCGGCCCGGAGAACGTGCGCGGCCTGACGATGCCCAGCCCCTATTCGTCGCGCGGCAGCGTGGACGACTCGTTCGCGCTGGCCGCCAAGCTCGGCATCCGCTGCGACGAGGTGGCCATCGGAGGCGCGTTCCTGGCGGTCAAGGCCGCGCTGCAGCCGGTGTTCGCGGGCCGGCCCGAGGACGTGACCGAGGAGAACCTGCAGGCCCGGATCCGCGGGCTGCTGCTCATGGCGCTTTCCAACAAGGAGAACCACCTGCTTCTAACCACCGGCAACAAGAGCGAGCTGG
>Ga0114958_10000415_pt1 | contig 36296 bp, 39 predicted proteins | sample C_130208_EF_Meta_FD_89577 | JGI IMG/M metagenome (GOLD analysis project Ga0114958, IMG submission 89577) | Freshwater microbial communities from Lake Croche, Canada to study carbon cycling - C_130208_EF_MetaG | ecosystem: Environmental > Aquatic > Freshwater > Lake | place: Lake Croche, Canada... | reverse complement strand
TTGTCCTGGATTTCCTGATGATGATCCGGCTCCGCCGCCACCAGTAGAGGTGACAGTTGTTATTCCAGATCCACTCAATATTGAACTTGAACCATTTGCTCCTCTTGATGAAAGAGAAGATGATCCAGTACCTCCATTTCCAACTGTTATTGTGTAAGCAGTAGATGCAAGTAAAGGTATCGTGCCTGTTAAATAACCACCAGCACCGCCACCGCCGCCAATATTAGCACCACCGCCACCGCCACCAGCAGCCACCAAATAATCTACTGCTAAACCAGCTACACCTAATCCCACAGGATAATCGTATGTTTTCTGACGGCCTAATCGTTTAATTGACATAATATTTTTTAGTTAATTGATGGAGTAGATGTAATTATTGAATTGAAAAACACCATCACCAGTAAAGGTATGTATTGCGTAGCCACCAGTATTCGTTACAGTACCACCAGTTGCAGCATTAGCACCAAGATAACGAATGATGACGATGCCTGAGCCGCCGAAACCACCTTGACCGCCAGCTTCACCACCGCCTCCACCACCACTACCTGTATTGACTGTTCCGTTACCGCCTGCACCAGCAGAAGTATTAGTTCCTGTGCCGCCACCGCCAGCACCACCGCCCGCAGCATTACGAGAAGGAACAGCAGAACCACCGCCACCGCCAGCTCTTGTTACTGATGATCCGGAAAGTGATGAAGCAGTACCCCCTCCACCAACACCAGCATTTGGATAAGCACCTGCAGCACCGTTTTGAGATGGACCAGAACCACCACCACCACCGCCAACATAATCAGCATCTACACTTCCGCCATTATTTCCTTGGCCAGGAGTTCCTGATCCGCCAGGCCGAGCTGCGCCATATCCTGCACCTGCACCGCCGCCAGAACCACCAGTACCAGCATTACTAACACCACCTTGACCACCTAGGCCACCGCCTGTTGCTGTAATGCTTGCTGCCGCAATATTTGAGCTGTTTCCTCCTGAACTGACTGCTCCACCAGAACCAACACTAACAGTATAAGAAGTGCTTAAACTAAGTGTTGATGTGCCAGTAAGATATCCGCCAGCACCACCGCCGCCGCCAGCATTTATACCGCCACCACCACCGCCAGCAATTACCAAATAATCCACCGAAGTATTAGATGTTATTGCTAAAGAAGTATTGGATGGACTTGCTCCTAATCCCACAGGATACAAATATCCTTCTGGTCTAAAATTAAATAATGAAAATTGTCGAGTGTTCTTCATGTGTCTTTATTATTTAATTTAATTGATGGAGTAATTGAATTGAAATGTACCATCACCAGTAAAGGTATGTATTGCGTAGCCACCAGAAGAAGTTACGGTACCGCCAGTTGCAGCTTGTGAGCCTAGATAACGAATGATTGCAACACCTGAACTTCCATTACCACCAACATATGGTCCTTGGCCAACACCACCGCCACCACTACCGGTGTTTATTACGGCATTGCTACCACTTGTTACTCCTCCTGCACCGCCTGGACCTCCATTTGGAACACCTCCGCCAGCAACACTACCACCGCCGCCGCCTCCAGCTGCATAGGATACCGATGATCCAGAGAGTGATGATGATGTTGGAGTACCGCCACCGCCACCAGTGCCAGCTCCTGAAGCATCTCCGCCTGTGCCTGCTGCACCGCCTCCACCGCCGCCATTTGTTTGTGCTCCAGCTGGCCCATTATAAGAAGCACCGCCATTATATCCTTGGCCTGGAGTTCCTGCTCCGCCAGCATAAGGAACAATTTGGTTATTATTCACACCGCCACCGCCGCCTGAGCCACCAGCTAAACCTGTGGAATTGGCAGCACCGCCACCGCCACCGCCGACTGAAGTAAGACCAAGTCCTGTTGAATTTGATCCGCTTAATCCGTAGTTACCAGCGCCAAGACCTCCTCCGCCAGCACCAATAACAATTGAATAAGCTGTTCCTATGGTCAATGTTGTTGTGCCAGTTAATAATCCACCTGCGCCTCCGGCACCCCAACCTCCACCACCGCCGCCAGCAGCTATCAAATAATCCACAGAAGTATTAGATGTTGCACCAGCCAATCCCACAGGAAATGCAAATCCTGTTGGTCTAAAATTGGATGTCGAGAAAGACTTTTCGTAATCTGCCATAATATTTAATTGATGAAGTACGAACCGTTAGCTGTAAATGTACCATCACCAGTAAAGGTATGTATTGTGTTGCCACCAGAAGATGTTACGGTACCGCCACCAGCAGCTTGAGAGCCAGAATATGAGATGATGACTACGCCAGAGCCACCTGAACCACCAGTAATTGCATTTGATCCTGATCCGCCACCGCCACCGCCTCTATTAGTAACACCATTTGTGGGATTAATAGAGTTAGTATATCCACCGTCACCACCAATACTTGAACCACCTGCGCCTGTTTGTGAAGTTGATCCGTAAGAACCACCGCCACCGCCACCAGCATAGTAGAGTGATGGTCCTGAAATTGATGAAGCTACTCCAACACCGCCAGTACCAGCCACTAATGGAGAATATGTGCCATTTCCTCCTACTCCGCCAGCACCGCCGCCACCACCGCCTCTATAAACTCCTGGAGTTGCATCACCTGAACCTCCATTATTTCCTTGTGAAGGAGATACTGATGGAGTATTTCCAGCACCACCTGGGCCTACTGAACTTTCAGCAGTTCCGCCACCACCGCCTGATCCGCCACTACCGCCAGTTGCAGCTGGATTACCAATATATTGAGCACCACCTCCACCACCAGCGGAAGTAATAGTAGAAAATATAGTTGAACCGCCTTGTGTGCCTAATGATCCAACAGAACCTGGAGCTACAATACCTGGACCACCACCACCGATTGTGATTGATATAGGTGTTCCTGCGGTTACAGATAATGTGCCAGTTCTTAATCCACCAGCACCCCCGCCACCGCCGTGTTGAGTGCAACCTCCGCCACCGCCAGCGACTACAAGATAACTAACTGATAATGTTCCGCCGGCGCTGCTTAATCCTATTGGGTAGTTGTAGTTTTCTGGTCTACCTAACCTTCTGATACCCATTTTTAATAGATTTCAGAACCGAACACATTGAATGATACATTGGCTAAGCTAGTGTTTGCACGAATCTGGTCAGTATTACCAACAGTAATACCAAGCGTTACGCCAATTGAGTCGGCTGCAGGTACTACACCACCACGAATAATGTAGTGTCTTACATTGTCTGTAACGCCAGCTGGTGAAACTGCGATTGAATAAGAGGCATTTGATGCCGTTTGATTGCAAATAGTGATTGTCGAGATAACAGCAGAGTTTGATGCCGGTACTGTATATACATTCGACAAAGTATTTGCAGCTGGACTTAGTTGTCCTAAAACTTTGTATGTTTGTGTCATTTTTTACATTCCTGATAACATTAAAATATTTGGTAGAGGGTCAGAACTTGCTGCAGCAGTAGTTACAGCTGTTACACGGCCGTTAGCCGCAATAGTGATACTTGGAATTGCAACAGCACTACCATAAGTGCCTGGTGAAACACTCACTCCAGTAAAATCTGAGTTGGCAATAGCACTATGGCCATTAGCTAAACTAAATGCTGAGTTAGCGTAAGAGCCAGCGGCTGGATCACCACCAACACCAGGGGCTAACTTAGAAGCTGTAATTGAAGCATCAGCATATTGCGCTGTCTGAATATTTGAATAAGTGATGACCGCAGTATTACGATAGGTAACAACAATATTATTAGCAGCATTTGGTGGTGCTTCTGTAAATGTGATTAAGCCATTAAGTAATGTATATGCTGTGGTTGGATCCTGAGGAACACTACTGACACGAACATCAATCGCATTAACATCAGCAATATTCTGTGCTAGCTGGAATGATGTGCAAGCTCCAGTACCAGTAAATTTCTCAACGGCTACTGTATAATTGGTTAAACCTGGAGAATTTCCAAGATAAGTCATGTTTTTTCCTTAGTTATTCTACGATATTTCTAAGCAACTGACAATAACATCCGCTGAGTTAGCTGCTGACATTTGAACCTGCATATAATCACCAGCTTCCATAACTAACTTTTGGTCTCCACCGATTGGTACCAGAGCACCACCATTGGAAATAGTTGCAGTTTGAAGCATGAAGTAGGTTGTACCACCAGATACCACAGTCACATTGGCACTAACTGGTGATGTAGTAGTATTACCAATCGTCATACCAATAATGGTTGTCTGAGTAGCTGCTGGCGTAACATACACATTTTGCGATGCGGTGTTTGCGTTCTTTAGAAAATAATTCTTGAAATTATTTGGCATTTAATGTAATCCTCTATTCTTTATTGATGTATTTATATATTAACCTAGTGCGATTGAGAAAGCAACAGCTTGGTCAGCAGCAGAATTCGCAGCGGTAAATGCTGAATTTGCAACACCAAATGCGGTATTACCATAGGTACCAGCAGATGTTGCAAAGGCTTGAGCTGTTGTAATGTTTGCATAAACGGCTGTATTTGCAGAGCCAGCTAAAAGTACCACATTGGCAGTAGAAATATTACCATAGGTTATCGTGGCATTAACTAAGCTGGTGTTTCCTGTAACGGATAATGTGTTTGCAATGGTCGCAGAGCCGTTGACCATCAAATCATCAAACCCAATCGTATCTAATGTGATGTTACCAGATACAGTTAAATTACCTGATATTAAAACATCTCCACCAATATTTGCTGTGGAAGTAACATTAAGTGTTGATATGTTTGAAGCAATAATAATGTTGTTGGCAAAAAGTGTGTTAATGCCAGCGTTATTACGAACATTCAGCTGTGAACCTGTACCAGTAATATCTAATTTTGTATTCGCAAGGAACGAAGCACCATTACCATCAGTCAGAGTATTCGCTGTGGTGATTAATGCTTGTGTAGCTACCAACCATTGCTGGAAGGTATTTGCTGTGGTAAGTTGGACTATAGCCATTACTTACTCCCTGTGGCCAGCAAGCTATGCAATAGGTTTTTAATTTCTGCCATATCGGTTTCTATATTCTCTAAACGCTGCTTAGTTTCCATTTTATCGGACTGTTCTTTTCTTGCTAAATCTCTTTTATGATAATAATCTTGTAAAGCCACTTTATCAGTATTTAGAATGGCTTTGGAGTTCATATCTCTAATTAGATTTTCGTGACCTTCTACTTTAGCGAACATGATTAATTACCTGCTGGCAAAGCAATACTACGGAAATCACGAATCTTAGGAACATCCGTGAAAGAAGTGCCAGACAAAACAATCTTAATCGCAAAGGTTCTAAATGAATTAAATGCGGTGTTACCTGATGTGTATGATACAGAATTGTTGGCTGTGCCAGCAGAACCAGGTGCATATGCAATCTCACGATAATCTTGGTAATTATTTGACACAAAATTAGCATTGCTAAGTTGAGTCATTAATTGATAACCTTTATTTTCAAACTCATCAGGATCAGAAATAGATAACAACTTATAATAGACACGAATATTTGAGCCAGAAGGTTTATATGCGGTCAAATAAACACGCAAGTCACCTGAATCAAATCCATCAGCTAAAGTAACCTTGCGAGTGATGTAACGAACATTAGCATTCCCACCAGATTTTCTATCTTCACCATTGTATGTTATTGTAGCGCCTGTGCCCGGTGTTGTATTAGCATCAACCAATGTAAAGGTTGGTGATGTTTCGTAACCAGAGCCAGCGTTTGTCAGGTAGATTGAAGTAACAATATTAGATGTTACTACAGCAGCTGCAGTTGCACCTGAACCACCGCCACCTGTAATTGTTACAACCGCATTGGCGTTAGTTGAGTAAGCTGTTCCACCTTTCGATAACACGATGCTGGCATTACTTAATGGTAAATCATTAATAATATTCTCAATTGCAATCATACCAAAACGAGAAGTATCAATGAATGGTGAAATATCAGGATTATTTGTTGCAATCGTAGCTACAACTTTAAGTGTACCATTTCCTGTTGCTGGATTTAATACACGGCGGTCATAACTATCTGTCATTGGGTAATCAGTAAACGGAGTAATACTTTGTAAGCCTGTCATACCACCAGTAGCCTTTTCTGAATCAAACGCATAGGTGATTGAAGTGTTACCAAGAACAACCTCTGAGGACATTAAATGCATTAAGTCATAAACAGTATTAGCACTTGGATAATCTACTGTGAATTTGGCTGTTGCTGGTGTAGTAGAATATGTGTATCTATACAATCTGAACATCAAATCGGCATTTTGCTCAGCTGTCCATGTTGAACCGTTTTGCGATAGAAATAATGAACCACCATAAGGCTGCTCGGATATCTGTCGCCCGCTTACTGTATCTACTTTTCCAATTTCAGCCGCATAGGTTTCATAACCATTGGAGTTTGATATGAGAACAAACGAATATTCTCCAGGCTGAACATAGATTGGAGAATCAAATACGAATTCGGTATATTTGGTTGCATCATTCAAATCAGGACTGAGTGTTGTCTTAACTTTATCTGGTGTCAATGTTACTGTTGAGTATGGGAATATAACAGATGAAGATGGATAACCATTTACAGTAGGACGAATCTGTAATGTAATTGGTTGTGTAGTATCCTTAGACTTAAAGCAAAAACGAGCCTTGCTTAAGAATATTCCATCTGGATAATTAATTTGTGAAACCAAGAATGTCTGTGCCAGCGGATCATAGTAACCCGTAATAACACTTCTGCTGGTGGTAGATGAAACAACCTTTTCACTAGTTACTGCAGCTCGTTGAATTATAGGAACAGTAGTAGAGATAATTGTATTCTCTGTTTGTTGTAGCATACCTTGTGCATAGAATGTAGCATCACCATTGGTAGCTGAAGAACCAACATCGCCTGTGGTATTATCAATCAGGCGTAAATGTTTTTCACCTGTTCTAAATGTAGCACTAGGAATATAGAATAATCCAGCAACATCGCCAGCTAAGTTGGTAGTTAAATCACCAATAGAATAAAGTGATGTAGTATCTGGTGTTATTGACCATGTTCCGCTAATTGTTGCAATTCGTGTAGCTGAATCATATGCACTAATTGTTTTCTTTTGACCAGAACCTGTGCCAGAAATAATATAGATTGGTGAACCAACATATGCACTATAATTGTTAGCACCCGTAGCATCAACACGCAAAGTAATGGTAGAAGCGCCAGCGGCAGCTGCATTACCATTATAGTGTTCATAACCATTGATACGAACCGAAGTACCAGTTGAAGTACCAACTAAATTAGCACTTGCAATATTAAATGCAGTATATGGATTAACACTAACAATAAATGCTTCAGTATTGGAGGTTAAAGCAATCAATGCAGTACCATTTGAAGTGTTTGTTGTGTTATTAAGAACAGTAACTTGCTCTAAATTGCCCACCTGTGTTCTATACTGAAGGTTATTGTCCTTCAATATAAATTTGTTTAGCCGGACTACATTGTTATCGACAAGAGCGTTATCAAAGAAACTATGAAGTGTTGTGGTAGGCTTAAATGCTGAACCAACAATCAACACATTACGATTTCTCATATAAGGAATAACAGACACATCAACAACACGATTACCTAATGATTGAGTAATTGATTTTGGAACAACAGCTTGATAAACACCTGAACGAGTATAGCTTGATGTTGTTGTTGCGTATTGTGTACCATAGGCTGTTAAAGCATTACCACCAAAAAGGTTGCCATAGTTTTCAACAGCACCGCTTATGGTTGTTCCTGTCCAATTTTGTTGCCAATCACCCCATGTAAATCCATAAGCATTTTGTGTAATGAGAGCCCATGCATCAGCGTCACCATTAAGGTTTACCAGCACATCAGGTTGTTTATTAGTATCAATCCAAATATCAGATGCTGGATCTAATTGTATTTTACCAAGATAATTAATTGTATTGAATGGATTAACATTGATAGACTTAGACGCTTTATTTTGGTCAACAAATGCTGTATGGGTTGCATTAGCTGTAATCAATGTACCAGACCTCAAATAGAATGAGGAGTTGGCAGCATCAAATGTTAATAAATGTGAAGAAAGATTAAACGATGGGCGTAATTCTTTTCTGTTTGGATCAATAGATGCTTTATAATCTCTATTAGCAACATCAGCTACCGATGAACCACTAAAAGCATCTACTATGATACCATTTTTGAATCGTGGTAGATTGGTAGAATCTAAAATGGTTAAATCTTGCTTGTTAACAGCAGATTGTTCCAGCAAGCTTAATGATGTGTAGTATTCTAGATTATCTACACGCTTAGCAATATTACCAACATCTTTCATTGTGAATCGTTTGTTGTCAATATATTGTATTAGAATATCAGAAGTATTGGCAACATATGCTGGCTCACGAAGAACATACAAAGTCATTGCCCCATCTTTATCCTTAGGTTCAACAGGAGTTAAAGACGGCACACCTTGGATTACCTCAAAGGTACGATTTTTATTTAAGGCAACTTTGTCTATTCTTGGAAGGTAGTATTGATAGTCTAAAACAATATCGGAACCATTCTCTGGAATCTTTGGACCAGTCGTGGTTGAATCAACATCAAAAGTGACGGTGTTTGCTGTCGCTGGTGATGTCGGTACCGCTCTAACAGGCCTAAAATCAAGGCAATCTCTTAGCTCATAGGTTCTACTTGCCGATGGGGAAGTATATTTCGGTATAGTTCCGTAATCATACCCAATGTATGAATCAACATTAAAGTAGCCAGCACCTGAAGAACTAAATCGGTTATATTTGACCAGCAATGGTCCTGTAGGTGCAGAAACACCTGAGTTTAATTTAATAGCAGAGTGGTCATAATAAGAATCTTTTTGGCCATTTACTAATGTATACCTTGATGTAACATCGGTAGCATATGTTGTATTAGCCGTTGTAATAGAAAGATTATTAAAATCTAAAATGGAACTAATACTAATTACATCAGCAACAAATAGTGATTGAGCTAAGTCTGGTGTTTTAACAACAGTATTAGCCATAATATGTGTTTGGCCTTGAGCTGTATATAATATTACACCATTGTTTGCAAATATGCTGGTGCCACCGCTAGTTTGAATGGTACTATTAGCTGCAACATATGTTTTGGCTTTTGTTGTTGGATTAACCGAATCAATCGTTGCAATAATATTAGCAGTCATATTATTAGCATTGGTAACAGTAATTTTACGAAGTGCGGTGTCAACTGAAAATAAATCATTAGAAATAATTTGACCAACAGTATATGGTGAGGTGCCAGCAGCTGTAACAACAATATAATAATTGTTTAATTCTGAATTGGTAGAACTAGCTGATGCAAGACTTTCACCAGAACCAACCGATAATGTTGGTGACAATGAGGTTGCAAAAGCTTGTGATTCATACAAACGCTTATATGAATATGAGAAATTGGCAATAGTATTCTGTGCAACAAACTGTTCGCCAAGGTCAAAGATTAATGGTTCTAAAGTTTGGTCAGTAATGATAGTATCAGCATAAATTGTTGCCATATCTTTTGATGCTGGTGCTATATCAGCAGCTGCCAATCTTGTGGTGCTGCTGGTAATAACCATGGACTTAATATCATTTACTTCAAAATCAATAGACCATGTAGAAGAACTATTTACATTGGCAATAAATGGTGCTGATAATTGAATTGTTTGTGATGCACCATTATAATTTGTAATAGTTTTTGATGTTTCGCCAACACCAGGGCCAGCAATAATTCTAAACTTAGCGCCAGTATAAGCATTATTTACAGTAGAATAAAATAAATTGCCAGATAATGTATTTGCAATTTGAATATAAGAAGTGTTTGTGGTTAAAATACCATTGTTACAATTTCCACCAGTAACAGAACCAACATTTACATCAAAAATGTATGTTCTATATTGATATGTAGCCGAATTGGATGTATTTGTTGCTGTTTCATATGATATAGATTTTACTCTTGCAGTACCAATCTTAGTGTTACTAATTGTGCTGGTTGTAGCTACATTAATAACAGCATTTGGTACACAATGTAAATCAATGGTTGAAAGAGTATTGATAGGAAAAGAACCATAATGTGTGTTTGAATACACATAGAATCCATAGTCAGCTGAAATCCTTTTTGCTGTTACTGAATCGGTTGTTCTTGGTTTATTAACTGAAATAAGTGTTGGTGCAATTGTTTCGTATTCATAACCATAAACATAAGCTTTTCCTGGTGATACAATAACATTTGCTTTTGCTGTATTGCTAGCATTTGTTTCCAGCGAAATCTTAAATGGTCTAACTGTATAGTTACCAGACTCATCATATGTTCTACGAGCAAGAGTATCTTCTAATACGGCATACAATGGATACCGATTACTGTAAATCAATTCTCCATCTTCAACACGAGCTAATTCAATAAACTGTGTGTCATCAATAGAATCTAATGTTCGTGTAGATAATACTGGATTAATTTTGTAGCGGTCAGCGCCAGGGGCTTGAAAGTTAGAAGCATCTTGTGCTGGATCTAACAATGAGGTGTCTGTGCTATATACAACAACTGATTCGGTAATTTCAAAACCAATTCGTGCATTAGCTGTTACATTATTATACTTTGATGTTGCAATAGATTGAGCATCATTTTTAATGAAGAATCCATCGTAATAGAACACACCTTCATTAACTGAGAATATTTGGCCTGTACCAACACCTGAAGTGGAAACATTTGCAAAAGAAGGTGCAGCTTCAACTGTTTGAATCTTTTCGCCAGCAGTAAATGCAGTACCGTAAAGCTGTTTAACCAGCAAAGTTTTTGGATCACCCGTACCAGCATCAGCATCATAAGCAACGACAACTTCACCACGCTTGCTGGCATCGCTATTAGTAATGGATAAACCAACAAAATTATTTGCAACAACAGCTGAACCAGCGTAGTCAGTATCTAATTTAAGGTAAGTAGCATCTTGAAGAAAGGTTTGGCCGCCAGTAACTAAAGAACCATTTTTGAATACATGAGAACCAAAGCGCTCAACTTGCTTTTGAAGAATTGTTTGGAGTTGTGTTAATTCACGAGCTTGAACAGCATAGCCAGGTTTGAATAACATCCGAAGAAACTTTTTATCTTCAGAATAATCATCGTAATATGGATTTATATTAAAATTGGTATTTAACGACATTAACTATTTTCCTTAGAATCTAATAACAAACTTAACATTTTCTGCTTGGCCGTCCGCTCTTGTAATTTTTGTAACATTTTCAGCATATAGAATGTCACCAGTATATGGTGCAAATTCAGGATCAAATGCTTTAACTACTGTTCTAGACACACCTGAAGTAGCACCAATTAATGTGCCGCCTACTGTAACTGTTCCTTGAACTTTGGTTAAACGCACCTCATTTGATGTTTGACTATTTACAAATCCATAAAAATAAGCACTATTAGCTGTTGCGCCTTGATATACAAACTCATCCAAGGTAAAATTTGCGCCAGCAATCAATGTCAAATTAGTGGTCTGAGATATAACCGTATTTGCATTTGAACTGACCAGCGGTGAGATATGACCATATTTATATGGATCCCTCAGAAGTCCATATTGCCTAAATGAAGTGGAAGTTGATATTGTTCCATTCTCTGTGGAATCTACTGCACCAATTCTCTCTACAATCATCACATTTGTGGCATCTAACTCTTTAGCTGGATTGTATCCATGGCCAAATTTTGGAGTAAGAATCACCCTAGTATTTGCTGTATTAGCTCCGGTTGCTGACCCGTAAATAGTAGCATTAGCATATGAGTAATTAATTCCAGGTACAGTAATCGTAATTTTTGCAATTGCGCCATTAGACACATTGGCTGTAGCGGCTGCTAATGTTCCATCACCCTCAATAAACACTCTGGTACTAAAGGTAATATTATTTCCTGTTCCACCACCAGCAGCTGCCGTAGCAGTTGATATGGTAATAGAACTTGTATTTTGATTTACTGCTGATATGTATGTTCCTGATGAGATACCTGTACCTGTAACTGTCATATTTGCAGACAGATTAGATGTATTAGCCAGCACAATATTGGTCACACCACTATTAAAAGCGGTTGCAGAAATGACTGGTTCAACATATCCTGAACCAGCATTTGTAACAATGATTGTTGTTATCTCACCATCAATTAAATCAGTTGAGCTAACATTATAATCTAATTTGCTGGTTGAGATAGGTGCTGGAATCCAAGCAGTTGTTAAAAACTTATTGGAAGGTTTGACATTATAGAGGTATTTCCAAACATATCCGTCAGCGGTGAAGATGGTGCCATTAGCCGTAGCATAGTCACCTGTTGGTTCTACTGTGGAAATTACATTTGCATTATTGGATAGACACTTGTATACATTTCGTGCCGTAGTCAAAGCATACATGGGTTGTATTACACCATTAGCTGTCAATAAGCTATCAAGGCTAATTTTATCATCATATTGTTTATATCTGGTGTTAGCTGTCCAGTTAATTCTTGGAATAACTAGCTCAACATCGTTTCCAGTAATCTTCTTTGCTGCAAACATATTGTCCCATGTAGATTTTTCATCAAAGGTGGAATCAACAATTGCTGGAATAGAAGATTCGTTTGAGTAGGGAACATGATTGCCAATGAACACATAACCAACTGTAGCTGGCTCTGGTTCATAAAAGGCTTCTTTGAATTGCTCTGCGTTATTGAACGAGAGTTTTTTTGATGTATATTGTGTTGGCATGGTTTAGTAATCTATTTATGTAACAATTACAAGAGTTTGGTCGTTTGCGGTTTGTGTAAATGCTGCTGAAACTGTAATCGTTCCATTGCTATAAATGCTATTGACAGTTCTAATTTCAGAGTTAACCGCAATCTGTGATCCAATAGTTAAAGTGCTGCGACTATTAGAGATATTAAATTTAGTATTAGTTCCAGTAACAAAGATGTTTCCAGTAGCTACATTGACGGTGCCAGCAACAGTATTAGCTACAGTCAATCCAGTTGTTGTTATGCTGGTGTCAATAGTTTTAACAATCTTATAATCAGCATACTCAATAAATCCTGCTGGATGAATCAAATTCTTAAATATTTCTTTGAACTTACTAAATTCAACAGCAGATGATAATAGGTATGAATAGTCCACATAGTATTCACGGCCTTGAATTACACGCTCAGAAGCAGAAAGAATACTATCTGAAGATGTCCAGCGACCAGGGAATGTAGTATAACTTTGTTCAACTTCAGAATTTGCTGTAGCAGTTCCGTCACCCTTTGAAGTTAAATTGATTTGTGGTGCAAATTCATAACCTTCACCACCATCTATAATACGAATCTTTAGAATTGCACCAGGATTTTGGTCAGCAGTCGCATATAGATTTTCACCATCACCCATCAATGCGATTACTGTTAGATTAGCACCAGCGCCAGCAGCTGAAGATATTGTAATTGTTGGCAAACGCAGAGCATTATAATTTTGGCCGCCAATAGGATATTCACCATACTTACCAATATTTTTATTTGTGGTTGAATACACAAAGTTAGCATTTACAGTTAATGATGTATTAGATGAAATCGTATTGATATAGCGGGACTCATTATTAATCATAATAAAATCACCAACACGCAAATCATCTTGAAATACCGTATTTGTTCCAAGAACTGTTACATTGACTGAACCAAATGTGTTAGCTAATCCACGAATTCTTGCTGGCTGTAAACTAACTCCTGTAATTACGCCGTTAGCAGAAACATTTCGTACCGCAGCTGCAGCACCAACGCCAAGTTTCATTGCTTGACTTTCTGTAAATGTTATTTCATCGCCAACCGCATAATTTAATCCACCATCATTGATTGCAATTCTACCAAGAGAATGTGTGCTTAAAACAGTATGCGTGGTGCCATTAGCTTGAAATGGTGCCGAATCAGCATCAAGTGTTGGTACAGTTGCAAATGTGGCATTAGCAAACAAAATAGCCACATTGGTAATTGGACCAAGACTAGTAACCGATTGAAAAGTAAGCGCATCAACAATTTTAGTGTTTACATTTTCACTAGCCACAACTGAAGCATTAAAACTATAATTGGCTGCTGAAATTAATGTGCTGCCGTAATCAGAAATTCTATCGGTATTAACAACAAAGAAAGAAGCTGCATTTTGGCCTGAAGTATCCACCGCATCAATAGCCAGCGTGAGCGATCCAGCACCAGTACCAATAACATTGACATTTGATCCTGTTTTGAATCCTGTGCCACCAGCTAATACACGAATTTGGTTAATAAATCCAGAAAAAGTTTCAAATACTGAGGCTGAAGCAAGTTGTGAATAGTTTCCACCTGTAATTACTACAGGATCACCAACATTGTAGCTGGCACCACCATTGATGATATTGATTGTTCGGAGTGTTGATAATCCTAATATTTCAACTTCAATTAATGAACCATCATCCGGATCTATAATATTTACGGTTGCATTTTCACCACTAGTAAATGTTCCTAATAAAGTTTTTGTATTAATATATAATTCAAAAATAGGAACAGTATTGACTGTTTTTTGACCAACACGCTCAATAATAGCTGTAGCACCAGATATTAATCCAGTAATTTTTCTATTATTAAACAAAGCAAAATCAAAAGAACTATATAACACTTTAATTTTTGCAGCATTAGCTGGCGCAGTATTAAATATTAATTTTCTTGATTCTTTGCGAATATAATAGTCGGTAGAAAGTGTTTTCAAAACTCCATTAACATAGACACTAATTTCGTTTGTAGCCACCTGCTGGACTAGTTTGAATGTTTTATTTGTGCCGTTAGCTGTGTAATTGCTATAAATTGTTTTAGATATACGAAAGGCATTTTCAATTAACCATTTACCATCTGAAGCTCTAAGGATGTTTAGTTTGGGCTGAATGATTTCAACTTCTTCATTATAAAGTAGGCGAAATAAAAGCTTAAATGATTTTTCATTACCCTTTGCAAGGTATAAAGGTAATATGTGTTTGATTAAAGTTGCTTTACCAACTTCAACCTCTCTTGGAATTAATTCAGCATAAGTATTAAAAAAGTTTGATTCAAAGTCAGTAATTGAAACATCCACATCGGACACATAACGAAGGTTCTTAGATACTGTTATTAAATCGTTCTTTTTTGTGCCTTGCTTTGTTTCAAGAAATTCATAATAAGCTTCTAAAAAAGCAATAAAATTAGGATGTTCTTCACGAACAAACTCCGGTACCTGACGATTAATCAGTAGAGAAGTTTTTTGGTCAGACATTATAAGCTAATTTTTTCTAGTGTTGAGGATATGGATGCTGGATCATCCACATCAATTGAAATAATAGTATCTCTCGTTGATTGTAAATAACCTTTTTCTGCTTCAATAGTGAGCCTAATTAAACCATCATCAGACCCAATAGTCAAAAATCTAATATTGCTAATTGTTATGATACCATTATTATAATCAATGGTGCCAGCGTTTGAATTAATAATCTGCCGTTGAGCTAAGGTATCATAATAAATTGTTCTAAGTGTTCCTGTTCTACCATCAATTACAGCAACAGCTTCAGCACCGTAACCACTTCCGCCAGTAATGGCAACTGTAGCACGAGTATAATCAGTACCACGATTTGTGATATTGATAGTTTGTATTTTACCATTAACAATTACAGCTTCTGCTGTAGCACCCGTACCATCACCACTAATCGTAACTGTTGGTGTGGTAATATAACTTGAGCCAGCATTCGTTATTTGTATTTCAGAAACGCCTGTATATGATTGTGGAGTTTCTTCAAATTGTGCAGTTCTTATTGTACCAGATGTATCATAGATAGTAAATTGCGTTGAGGTTAACTTGTTTGTAATTGTGCCACGGTGAATTGGAACATTATATTTTATAACATAACTTACTGAATCATTTAATTGTGCTATAAATCTTTTTTGAGCTCGAGTTGTGGTTCTAACACCAATAATAGCATCCATATCAATTTTAGCAATCGCATCTTGAACATCTGAAGAAACATAAATGGTGCCAAATTTATTTAAGTTGGTTTCATTGTAATTTAGAACAGCTTGGCGAATATTTGTTTTTAATTGTTGCTCAGTTAAGATTGTTTTTTTAGGATCATACTGAACATCATTTTCTAAAATTAAATAAAGATATTCTGGATCCCGTATTTCAGTTTGAACAGAAACAATGGCTTTTGGAGAAATAATTTCATCAACAATTCTTTGTTTTTCTGTTTCAGAGATGTAATAATTTCCTTTTGGCTTTAATGCAACATATACCTTACCAAAAACTTTAGGAATTTCATCTTCACCACCCCAAACAGAGATTGAATCTACACTTGGATAATGGCTCTTAATATATGATTCATAATCTTTAACTGTAACCAAACGATTTTGTGTGGCATATTGAGCAGCTGAAGAATATTTAATTGAGTCCACCGATTCACGATTTGAACCGCCAGCAGCAACATTAACAACATCAACTGTAATATCTGTATATCCACTTATTACAAGTGCTGGCCTAAAACCATTAATCTTATTGCCAACGGTACCGTTTGTAACCAAATAACCCACATTGATTGTAGAACCATCAATAAGTGCTTTACCAATAACATCATCACCAAAATAAATCTCATAATTTCCATCTCTACCTTCTTGTAAAAAATAAACAAGAGAAGTTGAATCAACATCAAGTATTTCGGTTACTGGATTATAAACTTGTGTTGCAGTATTTCCTGAATTTGGTGTTACTGAAACAGTAATTGTGGAAGTATCAATTGTGCTATCAGGCAAAATGAATACAGATTTTGGATTTGAATTTTTAACATAATTAAAACTGTAACTTACCAGCGAACCTTCATAGATATCCAAATTTTCAAAATAAAATGCGGTGTTTGATTTTGTTACTTTGGCTTCTTTTAGAGTTACAAAGTTATAAGAAACACTATCAATAAGGTTAGAGCTAAATGTAAAGCCCTTAGGAATAGTTGCGGTCTCTGGAGTTGTAGAACCGGTTTCAACTGTTACATTGATTATAGATTTTGGTGCAGTAACAGAATAAGGAGTATATCCTAATGTTTTAGCATGAGAAACAACAGAATCTCTTAATAGTGCTGTATCTAAAAACGATTCATTAGCAACCATGTTAAGGTAATATGCATTATAATGTGTATTATATGCAAGTAAATCCATAAGAATATTCAAGCCAGCACCTTCAAAATCATAATCTTGAAATGTGGATTGTTGTTTTAGGTAACTCTTTAAGTTGGTCTTAATTTGGTCAAAATCAAGAGTTGAAATTTCTAAACGAGGGCTGGCCATCTATCGGATCCGTTCTAGGAAAAAATTAATTGTAATCGGTTCGGTTCTATTAACAATAAAAAACTCTAATTGAACACTAAATCCATTTTTGTCAAAATCAGCATATGCAGTAATTCTTGATATTCTTGCTCGAGGCTCAAAGTTTTTTATTGTTTGTGCTATCTCACTTTCTATTGAGGCTGCAGTAAGATTGTCCATATTTTCAAACAAAAGACGCCTAACATTACTTCCAACATCTGGTTGGAATGGTCGCTCATAATGATTTGTGAGGACTAGGTTTCTAATGGAGGCTATCACAGCCATATCACCAGTAACTCTGTTGATGTCTTTTCTGATTGGATGAATAGTAAAATTCAGGTCCAAATCACTAAATTCACGAACTATGTTTGTTGTTATGGTTGCCATTTCTTATTTATGCGGTATTCGCTGAAGCTAATTTAGCTTTTAAGCTATCTGTTCCACACACATTATTTACAAGGTATGTGTTTGTTCCACCCATACTAGTAAACTGTGATAAAAATCCATTATCTTTGGCTACTTGAACTGAATTATTATAAAATGTAAAGTCGTGTGTTCGTCTAGTATCCAGTACCGAAGTTGTGCTAATCACATAACTTTGGATATCACTCATTTGTGCTCCGCTATAGCTGGTTGTAAATGTGGTTGTTGGATCACCATTACCATCAACTCCTGAAATAACTGTTATACTGGATGCAAATCCAGTTGATTGACCAGATAGCACACCAGCATTAGAAGATAGTGTATCTTGAATAAACAGGCTTGTAAATGAACCAAGAATTGGTGTTGTGTCCGTTTGCTGGCCATCAGTTCTAGTTAATGTCATCATTGATTGTTGGCCAATAGCAGAAGCAGAATCATAAGATGGAGTATTTGCACTTGTTACAATAGATACTCCAGATATATTATTAGTGTGTGACTTAAATGCACTAACTGAAGTAGAAAGAGCAGCCGCTGAAGCCACTAAACTAGCGTTACCAGCTAAATTTGCACTTTCTTTAATGCTATCAGCACTTGTTTTAATGGTATCACAATATGTTGCGGCTCGATTATAAAAATAGTTTGTTCTAGTAATTGGGCCAGCAGCTAAGTCAGTTTTTTGCCAAGTTGGAATAGTTGGCGTATTATTAGCTATAACACCTAGTGTGTTCTTAGCACCATCAGATAAAGTTGATGCACTACCAAATTGTGCTGTTGGAAAATTGTATCCTAATCTATCATAAACTGTCATAATAATAATCCATTAAGGTAAAGGTAATTGTGCTACAGGCAAGACTGAAGTTGCTACCGATGTTCCTGTTTGAATTCCAGGAACAAGGTGAGTGTGATTATCATAAAAAATACGAATTAATGGAGTACCACCCATTGGATCCATCAAAACACCACCGTAAGTAATTACAGAACCAACAACTGCTGGTGCTGTAACTAATACTGAAGCACGAATTACACCAGGAACTGTAGCTTGTGGTGGAGGAAATCCAGCATTAATACCACCAAGTGTTGTGATACCTGCAACAGGATTAGCTGAGCCTGGAAGACCAGCATGAATACCTGTACCAGCACTTACTGCTCCTTTTGAATGAACAGAGTCACCAGAAATTCCACCGTAAACAACTAAATCGCTGTTAATAGAAAATGATTCTCCAGCTAAGAGTGTAACTTGGCCAGAACTAGGATTGACTGTACCAATATCCATATCTTTACCAGTTAATATTTTTGTTTCACCAATAACTGTTTGGTTGTAATCACCTTCAACTACTAAATTATAATCACCTTTAACACGCTGAAAAACACTTCCTTTTACTTCTAAAACAGAATCACCAGCAATAGTGACTGTGCAAAATCCACCAATAGAAACTTTTTTGTTACTTACTGTAATATCAAAACCTTCGCCAACAATCTTATGCACCTCTGTGCCATCTGGCCGTATTTCAGTATATGTTCCAGCTTTGTGTTGTGTTCTAATTCTTTCTGCGCCAGGTGTATCATCAAACTCTTGAAGATGACCACTCTCAGTTTGCATTACATTATTATATGGATACTTAGCATTATGAGCTGAATCTGGTTCAGTCCATTCATATTTTGCTGGTCCTTTTGGAATATCTGCCATAATTTATGCTGTCTTAAAATCAGTTACAGGTTTGTAATCAGAATAAGCACTTGTTACAAATTGTTCTGCTTTGGCTTTTTCTGCTGCTGTGCTATTTGATGTTAATCCAGTTGGAACAGCAGTTGCTGCTTTTGCTGCAGTTGCTGCAGCATTTGTTATCAATTCGCCTGTTGCTTTTATTACATCTTTTGTAGCATCAATTATACCGCCAGTAGCATCATTAGCGGCACTAGAAGCTTGTGATATAACATCTGCAAATTGTCTAGCTAATTCAGCATAAGCTTCTTTTAAGCAACCAAGAAAATAAGAAATCAATCTTGCAGGTAAATTCAAAATATATTCAATCACGGCTTTAATTTCACGAACAAGAATAATAAAAGTATCAATAGCTGTATTAATTTCTTTAAGTATTTTTATTTTATCTCTAATATAACGAGATAAAGCCTTCAAGTCTTCCACCAAAGCATTAGAACCAGGAGTGATACCTAAAAATAGCATTATCTCTTTAATAGCATCTCTAATAGCAGTAATAACTGTTTTGGCTATTTTACCAAGATTAATTTTTTGTCTAATATAAAGTGTTGTATCACAGATATGAACTTTGTTATTATTAGACACAGCTATGCTGCTGTTTTTAATATCACCCATACCTTCTAATGAAGTTTGAGATGGTTCATCTGCCTTTGTTTGATATATGTTTGTTGGTGGAGTAGTTTCAACAATAATATTATTTTGATTAAGTGTTTGGGCCAACACAGGTTTATTTTGTTCTACATTTACTGGCATATTTTCTCCTTAAACCTTTAATCCAGCTAATACACCCATCATCACGGGCATTTGTCCTAATTCACCATCCATAAAAAATCCAACGATCCAATCTCCAACTCTAGGTCCGGTTGTAATTGACCTTGAGCTATTAAGTGAATACATTGCTTGAGCCCATGGTAATTTATCTGTTGGTAATAAATTCTTTTCTTGCGGGTGCCAACCAAAAATCCTTACTTGACATCTACCAACCGCCATTGGATCAACTCGGTTTTCAATCACACCGACCCACCAAATGAATCCATTTTTACCAGCAAAGTTTTTATTAACCATTATTCTAACTCAGCCTGAATTGTATCTTGGTTACTTGAATCAATAAGTGGTCTATCTGAAGAATCTGTAGCAACTTCAACAACCGTTTCGTGTTTATCATACTTAATTATGTGTCGTGCACCAATAATTAAATATTTTCCAGATAAAGATATATCATATGGATTTGAATTATCATCGGATATAGCTCTAGATGGCATCATTAAATTTAAGTTGAGGCCTGAAGTTATTGTAAAATTTCCAGGTAACACCATTTGAACCTTTCTTTGCATTAAATTTTTAAATATAGCTCGTCTTTGAAAAATATAATTATGCGTATCATCAATAATTGTTGCTGTAATATTATCATTTGATTTTGTATATGAACTATCTATGCGTGTTGATTGAAACGGATAAAGACTAATTTTAGAATTATACATTTGACTACCATCCAACCCATCTCTATTTCTAGCTGCTGTAATATTTGGATTTTTATTGGCGTGTTTACTTTTTTTATATATATTTTGAAAATCAATTTTATTTGTTGTAATTTTTCTTGTCAATGGATCAAAACCAATAAATGTTCCAGCATAAACTCCATTTTGAATATTATCAATCAAATTATGTTGTTCACCAATCCTAACATCACGAGCACCAATAAGTTCTTGTGCCAAAGATGGAGTTAAATTTTTAGGATTAAAATTAACATCAAATAAAACATTTTGAGTTATTAGTTTAGATAATGAAACAAAATTATATCCTAATTTATTTTGAAAGAATATAAAATTGGATAATCCTTCATTACTAATAGCTCGTTGAGCCAACCAATTTAATGCTTCAAATGGCGACATATTTGGAAAATTATAAGTATGAATACCTTTAGATGGTTCAATAATTCCAATTTTACCAACCACCTGTTTAACCTTCAAATAATCTTTTAGTATTGATACAGCAGCTTCATGGTGGTTTCCAGTATATGTCTGTATAATTTTTTGTTGCTTTGAATAAATTAATTCTTCAGAAACAAAATGAAGAACATACATTTCAGATGTTTGATTTATATTCTTTCTATCCGATTGTCGGTATATTCTAAATGTTTTTTTGAAAGAGGTGACATCTTCTTCATTTTCTTTTCCAATATTAATATTGAGGTATTCGCTACCATCAAAATACAACCGGCTAGACAATCCAAGAGCATCACGAATAATAATATTGCCAGACATACACGGCATCATTATGCTATCATAAATGTTCAATTCATCAAATATTCCACTAACATCAATTGTTCCTACTTTGGATACAATTTCTAGCTGGCGTATCTTAAATTGTGTTGATTGCGATATTTCAATCATTATTAAATAAAATTAAAAACTTTTTTAAGGTCATTTTCAATGAAAGTTACAAATTCTGGTTTCAAAATATTAATAGTTCTTTTCTTTTCATTTTCTTCAATCTCATAATCATAATAAGATTTAGGTTCTTTACTGGTAGTTATAGTGATTGCATTTCCATCACCTAAAGTAACATTAGTTATTGTTGATTGCACATTTGCATAGGTGTTAGCATCAAGTTCTATTTTTGTTTGTAAAAATGCACCTGTTAAATCAGTTGTTCTTGTTTCAATTTTATAATATGAATGTGTGTTTAATCTAGCCCAATCTATTCCAGTTTGATTAACTGCTGCATTGGCTGTGTATTTAGCATCAATAAATTTAATCAAAGTGTCATATTGTAATGGCCAATCAAATTGAGGATCCATAATGTTGTTTAACGACAATATAACCCAATGTTTTTCTGCTGAACCATATATTTTAGCAGCAATAATTTCTGGTGTATCACTATCTTTTACATCGTATTTGTAATAAACTGAAGTGTTATCCTTAAATGATTGGCCAAATCCAAAACGAGATGTGATATTGGTAACCAAATCAACTGAACCAGAATCATTTGAAGTATAGATTGTTTTTGGAAAGTAATTAAAATATTTTGACATTTAATTAAGTTCCTAGAGCAAAATTATTATTGATTGCTTGACCAAAACTATTAGTTGTTGTTCCGGCTCCAGTATCTTGAAATATTTCAGAAGCTGCAGAATTGTAACTTGTTTTTGTCATAATTTCGGTTTCTTGGAAAGATAAGGTTAAACGAATACCAACTGGCATACCTGTTCTTCCTTTTGTAGCAGATTCTCCAGGAACCTCATAAAAAGATGCACCGCCTTGGCCATAATCTGTAAATATGTTTTTTAAAACGCAAGTTGATATTTTAGGTATATTTGGATTCTCTTTGCCATTATACATAAACCTAATATCAAATTCGGATGGTGGCACTAAAAAGAAACCCATACCTGATTTTAATACTTCAGGTGCTTGGTGAAATCGTAACCTATCAATAATATTTTGAATTTCAAGAGCTTCTTTTTCAGACCTAGGATACATCATAAAGTCAAATTGAAATGAGCGAAAAGCCGGAGATGAATAAATTAATTCCAACATTGGATTTTGAGCTAATCCTGTTGCTGCTGCAAAAAGTATTTTACCAGTAGATCCAGCACCTGCTGTTGCACCAGCCACTATAAATGGTGAAAGGTTTTGACCCGCAGCTTTACCTGCATCAGCAGCATTTGTTTTCATAACAGAATCTACTGCTGAAGCTCCTACAGCTGCAACACCTGCTAGTCCTTTTGCTATACTAGGGGTATCATAATTTTGTTCATAGGTAAATGCTAACGTGTCTGGCATATACAAACAAACAGTATCGGTTATTCTCCTAATAGTTCTTGTAAATCCATTTAAAATATTATTTGCGCCGGATGAAAATTCAGCATTTAATCCTTCATTAACGCCGCCAACATAATTAGAAATACCAGGAAAAGCATTTGAAAGAGCATTTCCAACCGCACCAGCAGCTTGAGCTGCTGTGTTTAATGGTCCAGCTAATGCTACTCCTACTTTTGATGCTTTTGCTTGTGCAGCTACATCAGCAGCTGATCCTCCTACCGCTTGTGCTGCTCCAAAAACATTATTAACTAGGCCTAATCCCTGTGCGCTAACGCCTGTATTTCTGTAATTTTGAATTACTGTAGGCAAATCACCTGATGGGGTTCCTGCAAATTGTGTTTTTCCTTGCTCATTGATATTAATAACCATGTAATGAGCTTTATCGGTGCTTCCTAAATCAATTGGATATTTGTAAGTATTCAAATCATATTTTGATCCAGCTAATGATGCTAATGGACCACTACCGCTAGTCGGTGCCTTGAAGGTGATGTCGGTGAGATTAAAAATTGGCATTTAATGTCCTAGGAAATTTACTACATATATTTATATGACATTTGGCAAAACTTACAAAGGAAGATTCAAACCCAAGAATCCAAAGAAATATAATGGTGATGCAGCCAATATCATCTATAGGTCTACATGGGAAGTGAGGGTAATGAAGTGGTTAGATAACCACTCAGATGTGATATGGTGGTGTTCTGAGGAGTTAATAATTCCTTATAAGTCACCAGTTGATAATCGGATGCACAGATACTTTCCTGACTTTATTGCTAAAATAAGACAAAAAGATGGATCCGTAATGACTTATGTGATTGAAGTAAAACCCATGGCACAAACTAAGATGCCTATTCAGAAAAAAAAGACTCAGAGGTACATTCAAGAAGCTGCTACTTATGCCGTTAACCAAGAGAAGTGGAAGGCTGCGGATATATTCTGCCAAGAGCATGGCTGGAAGTTTATGGTGGTAACTGAGAAGGAACTTGGTATTTAATTAGCTAAGCTAACTTCTTAAAAACGGAACACCAATACTTATAAGGTTTTGCTATCAAAAAGCAGGTAATAATGGAGTTTATTTTTGTATATAAATAGATTATGGCTCATTTATTAGATAGAATAAAAGAACAGCTTGAGAAAGAAGGTCTTGAAGCCCGAACGGCAACAGCAAGAACTTGGTTAAGAGCAAAGGTTAGTGCATTAAAACCTAATGCTGCCAAGCTCAAAAATAGTATTTTAGAAGATGCTGAAAGCTCAAGAAAGAAACCTCTAACTAATAATACCATGCTTGGTCGTATGTATTTCTTTTTTTACGACCCGAAGTTAAAGGATTCGTTGCCATATTACGATAGGTTCCCATTGGTTATACCAATAGAACGATACTCAGACGGTTTTTTAGGATTGAACTTGCATTATATTCATCCAAAGCAACGTGTTATCCTTTTGAATAAGTTAAGTGTGTTTTTGAATAATCACGAATACGATGAGACCACAAGGTTTAAGCGTTTACGATACGATACATTGAAAGCCGCTAAAAGAATATTTGAGCATACCCCTTGTATAAAGAGGTATCTCTACACACACATAAAAAGCAGATTTTTAGAAATTTCTGCTGACGAGTGGGATATAGCAGCGTTAATTCCCTATGAAATGTTCGTAGGCGCAAGCAAAAGTAAAATTTGGTCTGAATCAAGGAAAAAGTTCTAATGTCATTTTCACCACAATTGTTTTTATCAAATATGCAGGCAAAGGATGGTCCAGCTAAACCATCACGCTTTGAAGTAATACTGCCTATTCCGCAATACATTAGTAATTTTGTTGGTTCATCAATTCTTGAAAGTTTGGTTAATTTACCAAATTCAATTATTGCTAGCATAACAGACATAACGAATACCAATCCAACAGATGAGCAATCAAAAACATCCAATGCATCTCTGTCACGTTATCTAGCTTTACAATGTGAGACCGCTGAATTGCCAGGTAAAACATTAATGACGCATGAGGCTAAAGTTTACGGACCAACATTTAAGGTACCGTATATGTCACAATATGGTGATGGCACTATGACTTTGACTTTTATTTGTACCAATGATTTCTATGAAAGAAAACTATTTGACCGTTGGGTAGAAGCAATTAATCCAACAGATACAAACAACCTTAGATATGCTAAGGGTGAGAAAACTAGATACATGACCAATATTAAAATTATTCAATATGATGATTTTATTAAACAGATATTTGCAATAGAACTGATTGATGCTTTTCCAATTGGTATAGCCCCTCAACCTTTAAGTTGGTCGGAAGATACCTTTCATAGATTGTCGGTTCAATTTGCTTATCAGAAGTACCGTGTTGTATATGACGGAAATTACGATTTGGTGGCAGCTGCTGTCGCACTATTTGGAGTTAAAATTGCACCATTTGTTAGTAAAACAGGAAACAATATTAACGCTGGAATAGGAAACACACTTGCTAGGATTTTTTAATTAATGAGGATATAAAATGGCTTTACCTAAAATTGATGTGCCGATTTATGAAACAAAACTAATTTCAACAGGAAAAACTGTTAGATTTAGACCGTTTTTAGTAAAAGAACAAAAATTGTTCTTAATGGCTTCACAGTCAGATGATGCAAAGGATGTCATTAATGCAATTAGACAAGTATTAGCTAATTGTATTTTGGATTCCAATGTTGATATTAATATATTACCAACTTTTGACCTTGAACATTTGTTTATGCAATTACGAGCAAGGTCAGTAGGAGAAATTGTAAATTTAAAATATGTTTGTAATAATACAGTAAAAGATGAAAAGAATGAAGATAAGATTTGCGGTGGTTTAGTTCAAATTGATGTTAATCTTTTAGAAGTTGAACCAACAATAAATCCACAACATTCGGATAAAATTGAATTAACTGGAAATATGGGTGTTGTTATGAAATATCCAAATTTTAATATTGTTAACAACCTTAATATTAAAACTGAAGTTGATATGTTTAATGTTATTATTGATTGTATTGATTATATTTACGATAAAGATAATATTTACTATGCAAAAGATACTCCCAAAAAAGAATTGGTAGATTTTATTGAAAGTATGCAACAAACAGATTTGGCCAAAATACAAAATTTCTTTGCAACTGCTCCAAAAATAATTAAGAAGTTTGATTTTAATTGTCCAAAATGTAATTATAAAGAGGAAATGGTTATTGAGGGTATTCAAAATTTTTTCGGATAGGTCTTTCTCATGAAAATTTAGGTAATTATTATCAAACAAACTTCTCTTTAATGCAACACCATAAGTATAGTTTGAGTGAATTGGAAGAAATGATACCTTGGGAAAGACAGCTGTATATTGATATGTTAATTGAATATCTTGATTCAGAAAATGAAAAATTAAAAAACCAACAAAAAAGAAAGTAAATGGCACAAAACAAATCAACACGACTAGCAGATATTTATAAAGCAGAGAAATCTCAAGGCGGAGGTGTAGCTTCAACTTTTGGAAAAGCTGCTTTAGAAAAAATAGATCCTAGAAATGTATTTAATCAACAAGGATTTTTAGCTGCTGCTTTACCGGCATTATTTAAAGCATATAGAGCTCCAACTAATGTAAAAAATTCTAAAATTTCTGATTCACCATCACAAATTGATAGTGCTATGTTTGATGAAATGTTTGTTAATATGAGAATTGTTGCAAAAGAATCTTTAAATTTATCAAGAATAGCATTTGATATTAATATAATGAAACAGAATACCGCTATATTGGTTAAATCTGTTAAAGAATCTCCTGCAACCAGCGGTGATAAGTTTTTTAAAAAAGAATCTGCTCGTGACAAAGAATATAAATCTAAATTTAAAAAACAAAATACCACACCATCAACTAAACCAACTGCTGCTGGTAAAGGCGGAGCCGCCTCATTAAAGGATATTGGTTTAGGAGCTTTAGATAAAGCAATGAGTGGTTTAGGAAAAGGTGTTGGGTTGGCCGCAATAGGATTAGGTATTGGTGGATTCATAACGGGTCTAGCTTTGGGTGGTGCTGCTGTAAATGCATTAGGTGGTGCAAGTGGCATTAAAGATTTATTAGTTAATCTTGCTGAAGGATTAAATGCTTTTGATGTTAGTAGTTTAGTATTTCTTGGCACACTACTTGGTGCTGGTGCTTTATTTGGTGTTGGCCTAAATGGTGCCATTGGCATGGGTGCTGTTGGCCTTGGCTTTGGTGGATTCATAGCAGGCCTAGCTTTGGGTGGTGCTGGTGTTCAACTATTTGGTGGTGCAGCTGGAGTTAAAGATTTATTAGTTAATCTTGCTGAAGGTTTAAATGCATTAGAACCAAATAGTTTGATTGCACTAGGATCGTTGTTAGGTGCCGGAGCTTTATTTGGTGCAACTGGTCTTGCAGGCAGTGCAGCTTTAGGTATTGGCGCCGTTGGAGTTGGTTTAGGAGCATTTTTAGCTGCTTTAGCTTTATCAGGAACTGCTGTACAATTATTAGGTGGTTCAGATGGAATAAAAGAACTTCTTATAAATTTAGCTGGTGGTTTAAATCCTCTTAGTGAATTAAATGGAACAAATCTTTTAAAGGTTGGCGGTGCATTGGTTGCTTTAACCGCTGGACTAGCTGCTCTTTTTGGTATTAAAGTTATAACAGGAATTAAAGAATTCTTTTTTGGTGAAGATGATCCAGAAAAAGGTCCTTTAGCTAAATTAGCTAAACAATTAAAATTATTTAAAGACATTGATGGTGAAAACTTATCTAAATTAGGCCAAGGATTTAAAGATTTAACAAGTGGACTGCTTGGTTTAGCTGCTATGTCCGATAAAGATTTAGCTCAAGCACAAAAAGCATCTGGTGTTGCTAAAACTGCTGCAAGTGGTGCTCCTGCAGCTGGTGGCGGTGCTCCTGCAGCTGGTGGCGGTGCTCCTGCAGCTGGTGGCGGTGCTCCTGCAGCTGGTGGCGGTGCTCCTGCTACTAATAAACCGACTCCATATACTGGCGGTTCTGGATCAACAGCTGGCGGAACATCGCCATCAATGTCACCAACAAAAGACAGTCAAAGTGGTGATGAACCAAGTGAAGAATTAATATCAAATATAAAAAAATTAGAGGGTTTTAGCGCTAAAGCTTTTTGGGACCATAAACAATATAGTATTGGATATGGAACAAAAGCTAATGGTAAAGACGAGGTGATTGACGAACAAGAAGCTGATAGAAGGCTTAGAGCTACAGTAAAAGAAACAAGAGATAAAGTAGTTGCATATGGAAAAAAACATAATTATGGTTTTAATTCATCACAGATAGATTCATTAACTTCTTTTGCTTATAATTTAGGACCTGGAATATTAGACAAAGTAACAGATGGTGGGAAAAGAACCATTAGTGAGATTGCAGAAGCAATACCAAAATATAATAAAGCTAGTGGTGAAGTTAATAAAGGATTGGAAAAAAGAAGAAATATTGAATTGGCAATGTTTAACTCCAATCCGTCATCTGGCGCAACAACAACTTTAACATCAGCTTCTCCCCCATCAAGTGGTAAAGCATTAGCATCCGCATCAACATCAATGTCAGACCAAAGAATGGCTGCAATGAAACCTGGTGGCGGTAACACAACTATCAATGCACCAACAACAAATGTTGCTCAAAATGGTGGTGGTGGCGGTAATAATGTTAGTCCACCTAATGTTTATGATAATGATTTAGTTAAGACAATGTTTGAAAACTATGCTATTGTTTAATTCCAATAAAAAACCCCGCCGAAGCGGGGTCAACTTGCATGGGATTTTTTACTACTTTGCTTCAGCCAATGATTTGAAATAATCCAAATCTTCATCTTCAACATTAGATTTGTCCAAAATGATATCACTATCATCCTTAAAAGGACTATCTAGCACAGCTGATTCAGCCTTAGTTCTTGCAACTTCACCGCCAAAACCAAGAACTTTTTCCAAACGGGATTTTAATTGCTCGTAAGGTTTGAATTGTGACTTCTCAGTAAACTCTTTAAGAGAAAACTCTTTCTTCCACAATTCTTCCAACTTAGCATCATCACCTTCAAAGAGTGCCGATTTATCAGCAAACTCTGACTTATCATAATTACGATATCCCTCAACATTACGAATCTTCAACTTAAAGTTAGCACCTTCCCATAAGTCAAATGGGTTAACTGGTGTTTCATCTGCAAATTCTGGATTCATCGCTTCAGTAATCTTATCAAAGATTTTCTTACCAAACTTATACAGCTTGATTTGACCTTCATTTTCAGGATTACTTGGATCAGAAACAACCAAAATGTTAGCAAGGTAGGTTAACTTGCGCTTCTGCTTGCGAGCAACTTCTTTGTTCGCTTCAATGCCAGAATTCCATAATGTAGAATTGTGTTCACATACTGGACACTTTTCATTTAAGGTAGTCAAGCAGTTATCAATAAACCAACCACCAGGTCCCTGAAAGCCGTGACTAAATGTGCGAACCCACGGAAGGGCATCATCACCGTCAACGCTAGGTGCTGGCAGAAAGCGAATGACCGCCATGCCGTTACCTGATTTGTCTACTGATGGTTGCCAAAAGCGAGTATCGTCTTTTGAACCGGATTCTGAAGAACCGGATTGTGTAGCTTCAATCGCTTTAGTAAGTTTATCCAACGAACTATGATTGCGCTTTAGATTTGCAAATGAACTCATATATTACCTCGTATTAAATTTATATTAAAATGTGTTACTACTTTTATCCACAAGAAACCATTATATCATATATTTATGTGCTCTGTCAAGAGAATATCCAGCAAACTTAAAGTATTGCCTATATCTTTGTGATGTATACCGATACCACCAGCAGCAGTAAATGAGGTAATAACATCCAAAGTATCATCAATCATTATAGAGTTAGGTGTAGCATAGTCAGCCTTTAACTTACGGCCTGGCACCACATTTACTTTATATGGTATGCCTCTATCTTTTAGCCATACAGTCTTTTGCCGAGTAACTTCATCATGGTGTTTAAGACCACCAGATGAGGTAAGAATCTCAACATCAAATTTATTATCACTCAGGTATTGCAATAATTCCTGCCCACCTGGCCACCACTCTAAGGACTCAAAATGGTTATCACCAACAAATACAGTCCAGTTCTTACCAAACTCTTTTCTATCTCTTGATGAGCCAGGTGATTCTTTGAACAAGTCAATGTATCGTTTCTCAAAATTGGCAATTACACCATCCATATCCAGGTAAATCTTCATATAATTCTCTTTAGTATTAATTTATATTTCGTAACATCAAAAGTTAGAAAGCTGGCATACTTCGTCAACTTTCTTCGGTAATCTGGCCAGCGTAATGTATCGGTAATCTTCCTATCCCACATTGGCAAGAATTGCAGGATCGTGTTTAGGACGATTATTGTTTCTGGTGATATCTCACTACGCAAAGCCATGGTTAATAGTTTTGGATAGTCTCCAGAGGTCGCCAGCACCTCGTTCGGATCTTTACAATCATCAAACAAAACTTTACAATCATTTTCAAAGGTATAGGCAAGTGATTGAATTATTTTTTGCCTATCCAAATATACCGAATCTGCTTCAGGTTGCAATAGTGTTCCTGCCCAGCACTCACTATTCTCAAACAGATTGGCAATTAAAAAGGCTTGGTAATCATCCTTGTTTGGATACTTTCTTGCCAGCTTATGAAAATGGTATTTGTCTTTACGATTCTCAAATGTTGTCACACTAATGTTACACTTGCCATTGTATTTGTGAAAATCATAACTACTGGTGAAATGTAGCTTTAATGTATGGTAAAGTGCAAAGGCTTCATAGCCTGTCATCATATAGGTAATCTAGGACTTTTATTCTTTAATAGGTTGTTATCCATTGCATCGCTTTCAAGTTTAGCTTTAAGGTTGGCATTTACCAAAGTAGATGCTACCTCAATCTCTAATCCAGTTGTCTTACAATAATTAACAATCGCTTCAATATAGTTATAGTCAGTTTCCGATACTAGCTGGTCAATCTCTTTTGCAAACTTTGCCATTTCATCTCTAGTTGGCATTTTTCATTTCCAATAATATAGTTGTATTCATGTTTTATTTCTCAATTTACGGCATTCTTTTTTAATTTCAATTGGATAATCAGGTGAAATCTCTGCTATGCTACAATCATACCTTATAATAGGATATTTACCATAATTAAAAGTAATGTGCGATACTACCACCAAGACACATAAGATTAATGATATAACCAGCAGAATCGTTTTCATTATTATTTTCTTGATGCGCCTTGAGCAGCTGCGTATGCTACACAGATGGTATCACTCTGTATCACAAATGAACATCTTACAGATAGAGGGTCAACACTTTTAGCTATTGCGGCATCAATATTTTTTGACATCAAAATCCTATCATTAACATTATAATATGTTAAGCCAACAATCGCTGATACTGCAACAAGTGTGGCCGATAGAAAGATGGTTCTAATTTCAGTAAAAATGAAGTTACTCATAGTTTTATTTCCTTTTTCATTGTTTGTAAATCATGCTGGCGCTTATAAAAAATATGGCGCCCAATTTTAGTGGTCTTAGGTAATCCCCAATTCGGGTCAACATAATCAGCGTGATAGTATGTTGCGCCTTGGGTAATATCTTTCATGTTATCATAATTGAATAACACATACACCGCTAAATTCCTAATATCATTATATACTAAATTGTTATTAACTGTCAAGCTTTTGATTGTGAGATAAGGCTGGCAGACCCATGAGAATTGGCAGATTGTATTGCCATTGATGTTTGTTTTTTGTTTTACTACATTACACACATCATTTCCATAATTGCCAGATGCCAGGCGATTCAATGTCACCAATGCTACGGCAACTTTACCTTCTTGAGGTTCATGAGCCGCTTCATAATAAATGTTTTCAGCTAAACAATCAACTTGTTTTTGTGCTGATTTTGAAATAGTGTTATACTTGATGTTGAATGGTAAATTGTATCTACTCTCTTGCGTTTCTGATACCATTGAAAAGGTAAATAGAACTGCTAGTGATACTAAAATACCTAAAATTAAATATTGGTTACTTCGCATATTTCTCCTTGTTGTTAAGGAAGGTTCACACCATCGTGAACCTCCGCCCATCAGGTGGACTTTTTGCTAGTCTTTTCTGTTAGTAATTGCTGCGATTGAGATACGAAATTATTAAGGATTTCGGCCTTTTTTATGACTTCGTTTTCTGTGGGGAATGGTGGATAACCTGGATGTTCTGGTGAAGGAGTTCCAGCTTGTTTAGCTAGTTCTACTTTTAGATTCCAATTATTATCTATTACTGACCGATGGGCGTAATGCTCATCAGTTAATTGACCGAGGGACATTTTTAATAATTCCATTCGGATTTCAAAGGGGGACAAACTCATAATAATACTCCTTTCTGTGTGTGTGTTACCAACGGTTGTGTGTGTGTTGTTGGTACTCTATTTATGCATTTTTTAATTCACCAAACCCATGATACGAAAGTATTCCTAACTCCCTTGGTTACTGGTTCTACTCTATGTGGATACAGGAATATTGATGGAAATATCATTAAGTCGCCTTGCTTCAGTTTAATTTCTTCATCTTGAAACATGATAAACTCGCCACCTTCATAATCATCGTTTAATGAACCAATAATACTTAAAACAGGAATACCTTTTCTTGTTCCTGCTTCATTGATAATAATATGGTCACAATGCTCAGCCATTTTTTTATTTTCTTTATACTGATTAAATCTCAATGGAGTAAAACCATTCCATCCATCAAACCATGAGAAATGAAAATCTTTAATAATATATTGATTCAATCCTTCCCAAATTTTTTTCATCAATACATCTTTTGTGGAAACATTATCATATGATGTTGATAATTCTTGATTACCACTTAATTTAATTTTAGTTTTGTTATCATAATCGTCAAAGGTGTGTTCATGCCATACAGCAGCATTTAATTCATCTATTGTTTGTTTACAGATATCATCATCAATATGATTATGATATATTTTGATGTAGTCACTTAAATTTTTTTGCAATTTTAATCCCAGAGGTTGGAATAGTAGCGCCCAAATAATCTAAAACCATTTTGCATACGATTGGTGTGTTTTTCATGGCCCTCTTTATCATATTTTGGTCCAATATAGTCTTTATCCCAAGGTAACTTATAATTACCTGCAGAATGGTCAAAGAACTGTGCTTCAGCATCATCGGATATCTTTTGCTCAAATGCCCAAATCATTTCATTCATAATATAATCCCAACGCTTGAAGTGATTTGAATCGGTGTCCCATTCATTTTCTTTTGGATCAGCATTGGTGCTTCTTAATTCTTCTGGTACATCCTCATCTTCGGTAAAAGGTGCACCTTGTTTAGTTTCATTTAATTGCTTTAACATTGGTAGAATGATGTGAGCCAATGTGTCATCCATTGACCATGTATCATATCGGTCAATCTTTACATAACGAATTGTTGGGCTGAATGCTTTGCGAACTGCTGATAGTGCCGTGCAAAAAGGATTCAGATAATTAACCAACTTATCAACCCATGCAGGATGGTCAACAAAATCTTTATCCTCAACAATGCCTTTATTCCGTGAACATTTAGACCAATCTGTCCAAAAGAATAGATAGTCAATAACAGTATAGGGTGAAATCCAATGGTTTGGATAACCATTCATAAACACACGCATTATTTTCTCCTAAATTCCATATTTTTGTTAGCAATCATTGTATTAGTAAAATGTATCCAGAATAAACAAATATGGCTATGATGATGAACTTAAAAATGATTAGTGAAAGAGCAATCAATGGTGCTCTGAGTAAGTATATTACAAAGATGGCACAGAAAATAAAGATTGCTTCAGTTGAGGCAACGGAAGAATTTTCAACCTTATCAATAGAAGGTTGTATTTCAATCTTTTGGATTTCTTTTACTGGTTCAATTTTCTCAATTAAAAAAGGCATATATCATCATAACAAATAAAAATGGGTGGGTTTTTGGTAAAGGTAACCCACGAACCTTAATTATTATTTCTTTACTGGTGCTGTTGGTGCAGGTGCAGCTGGTGCAGCTTTAGTAGCAGCAGGTTTTGCAACAGGTTTAGCTTCTGGCTTTTTTGCTGGCTCAGCTGCGAAAACTGTTACAGCGAAAGTTGCGGTTACGAGAGCAATAATCTTCTTCATATAATTTCCTTATTAATAAAAGTGGTGAGTATTCTGTTACGAGGAACTCACCTAAACCCTAAGCAGTTTTTAGGCAGCTAATGCGAACTTATTATCGTTTGCGGTTATTATTTTAGTTTTTACGGCTACTCTGCCGATTCTCCATTTTTATACTTACTGTCATGTCGAGCCTAGGCACCCCCATCAGAAGCATACTACAGCCTTTTGGCCTTGCTACCGATAACTCGGTTCGGTAGTATGCTTTTGGTGGAGGTGATGGGAATCGCACCCATGTCCACAACAACTTTCTAAAAACTTCAACGAATTCTTTACTGATATTGCCATTATACACTAATTAACTGTATTTGTCAAGTGATATTTATTAATATACTGCTCTAATTGCCCAATATATGGTGCCTTGCTTCTTACGAATATTTGTGGTGAAGCTTCTTCCACAGCTATGGCAACTACTAATTGGTCAATAGGTTTACCTGTAATTTCACCAAACATTTCAGCATATGCCGAGCATTGCATAAAGTAATTGAGGATGTTTTCTTCAAACTTTAACTTTGTAGAGGTCTTATAATCAATTACTGAAATCTTACCACCCCATTGAGCTATACAATCAACACGGCCAGCAACTCTTAATCTATCAGAATAAAGAGCCTGTTCTAATGAGTATATATCGCCAATATTACTATCTAGTTCTGGTCTTAACTGAAGAAACAATTCCTTGATGTTTGGCATCATTGTTTGCATTTTCATATCAGACATTTCATTTAGCAAATACTTTTCGCAAATGGTGTGTAATGCGGTACCACGGCGTGAGGCTTTACCTGATATCTTATTTGCAGTTTCTTCGCCTACACGAGCTCTCCATTCCATAATAGCTTTTTTATTATATGAACCTAAAACTGTGGTGACCGATGGGTATGCATTACCACTTGGTGTAACATAGCGCCGACCACTATCGGTGGTTTCCGCTATCAAATCAAAATCTAATTCAGGCAACTTCACATGGTTAAATATCATTTTTTCATTCTCTTTACAACTCTATCAACGTGTTTTTTAACCACTTGTTCGGTTTGAACTTGTTTAATGGATTTTTGTCCGTGTCGCTGGCCTACAACACTAGTAGGATGAGCTTCTGCTACCTTTGATAACACCTCATTAAATCCTGAAGGTGCTTTCTTTGAGGATACACCAGACACAATTGCTGGTGCAGTTATGATTGGTTCCATCCACGGATTAATTTTAAGAAATTCCTCACGCTGGGACCACGGCATAAAGATTTCTATTTCTTCATTTGTTTTTGTATCTAAAAAATTATAAGTTGGCATTAAGTGTATTCATAGTTAAAGGTTCAATCATTTCAGTAAACCATTGTGGTTGTTTTCTACTATTTATTTTACCTTTCCATGACCATAAATGACTTTTCTTCATTACATAATAATTGTGATATGACTGTAAAGAATTGCCAGAAACTTTACAATCATCAGGCATAGCGGGAGTAGGACCAGTAAATGAACCGGTAGGACATTTTTCTGGTACTTTAGCTAAGTCTGGTATCAATCGTGCCGTTGCATGAATTTTACCGTAGCGATAAGTAAATTCTTTTAGCAATTCACACCACATCTGGTATAACCACAAATAGTTTTTATCACTTTGACGCAACCAAATAGCAGAAGGATGATTCATCATTGTGGGTTTCATCAATCTTTGTTCACGTTCATCTAACAATCGCCATCTTTTGATACTACGATTGTTAGCTGTCTTATCAAGGTACATTTCACCATCAAGGACACGATGAGCGGTTGACATTAGTTGGGCATATTCAATAACCAT
>Ga0114958_10000413_pt1 | contig 36324 bp, 22 predicted proteins | sample C_130208_EF_Meta_FD_89577 | JGI IMG/M metagenome (GOLD analysis project Ga0114958, IMG submission 89577) | Freshwater microbial communities from Lake Croche, Canada to study carbon cycling - C_130208_EF_MetaG | ecosystem: Environmental > Aquatic > Freshwater > Lake | place: Lake Croche, Canada... | reverse complement strand
AGCAAAATGGGAGTTACTATTTCAACCGACTTGAATTACCGTGCCAAACTATGGAAATACGGTGGCGATCGTGAAGCGATTATGACCGAATTAACTTCTTATTGTGATGTGATTTTAGGAAATGAAGAAGATGCAGAAATGCATTTTGGCATCAAGCCAGAAGGAGCAGCAGTGCAAACGCACGGACACGATGTAAAAGCAGAAGCTTTTCTTTCTGTTTGCCAACAAATGATGGAAAAATTCCCAAGAGCCAAAAAAGTAATCACCACTTTACGTGGTTCTATTTCGGCATCTCACAATACTTGGGCTGGCGTTTTATACGACGGAAAACAAATGCTACAAACACGTCAATACCAAATTACCGATATCGTTGATAGAGTGGGTGGTGGCGATTCTTTTATGGGAGGTTTAATTTACGGATTATTGACTTATCCAAATGATGACCAAAACGCATTAGACTTTGCAGTAGCCGCTTCATGCTTGAAACACACTATCAAAGGAGATGCGAATTTAGTGACTGTTGATGAAGTTAATAAACTTATGGGTGGAGATGCTTCTGGTAGAGTTGCACGATAATTAAGAAAACATGATCATAGATACCTTAAATAACGCTTTGAAATATAGTAGTTTGAATCCTTTATTTGCAAAAGCATTCGACTATATTAAACAAAATGATATTGCCAATCTTCCCGATGGAGTTTCCGAAATTTCGGAAGGTTTAAAGTTAATTGTCAATACCGGAATGGGGAAAACTGCCGAAGCTAGTTTGGCTAAATTTGAATGCCACGACCACAATATCGACATTCAAGTTTGTGTAAGAGGATTTGAAACCATAGCTTGGAAACCAAGAGAAAAATGTGTGGCACAAAACGGCGCCTACAATCCCGACAAAGACGTGCGTTTTTTTAGCGATGAACCCGATATGTTTTTCCAATTAACAGACAATCAATTTGGGATTTTTTACCCAGAAGATGTACACGCTCCAATGATTGGTGATGGAGAAATCAAAAAATTAGTATTTAAAGTTAAAATATAAAAAAATGAGCAAGATTCAAAATGTAACTGACGCGATTGTACAACAAGGAATGCTTCCTTTGTACTTCAATGCCGATGAAAATGTAACAATTGAAGTATTAAGAGCAATTTACAGAGCCGGAATAAAAGCCGTTGAATATACAAGTCGTGGCGATGCAGCTGTGAGCAACTTCACAAAAATGGTTGAAGTTAGAAATGCAGAAATGCCTGATTTATTATTAGGAATCGGAACAATCAAAAATTTACAACAAGCGGAAGAATATTTTGCTGTAGGCGCTGATTTTTTCATCAGTCCGGGTTTTGTGCCTGAAGTAGCCGCTTTCTTAAAAAGCAAAGGAATTTTGTACAGTCCGGGTTGTATGACGCCAACAGAAATTATTACAGCTGAAAATGCTGGGATTCATTTCATCAAATTGTTTCCTGGAAATATGCTAGGACCCGATTTCTTGAGCGGAATTAAAGATATTTTTCCAAAATTATTATTCATGCCAACAGGCGGTGTGGACACTACAAGCGAAAACATTAGCGGTTGGTTTAAAGCTGGCGTTTCTGCCGTAGGTATGGGAAGTAAACTCATTAGCAAACAATTAATGGCTGATAAAGATTACGCCACCATCGAATCGGAAACCAAAAAAGTTTTAAGCTTAATTCAATCAATAAAATAATATACAGATGAAAACAGTAGTTATAACAGGTGCTGGTGGAGTATTATGTAGCACATTAGCGAAGGCTTTGGCAAAACAAGGACACCAAATAGCATTATTGGATTTGAAAAAAGAAGCTGCAGATCAGGTTGCGAATGAAATCAACGCAGCTGGAGGAAAGGCAATTGGTGTTGCTGCAAATGTATTAGAAAAAGAATCTTTGGAATCTGCAAAGAAAGAAGTAAACGAAAAATTGGGAAGTTGCGATATTTTGATAAACGGAGCTGGAGGAAATCACCCACTGGGAACTACCTCAAATCCATTTTTATTGGAAGAAGACATGCACAATACTAACGAAGGATTCAAAACGTTTTTTGATTTGGATGCCGAAGGGATAAAATTTGTATTCAATTTGAACTTTATCGGAACTTTATTGCCAACGCAAGTTTTTTCAAAAGACATGATTGGTAAAAAAGGATGTAGTATTTTGAACATTTCATCAATGAATGCATTTACACCTTTAACAAAAATACCTGCATACAGTGGAGCAAAAGCTGCTGTATCGAACTTTACACAGTGGTTAGCGGTTCATTTTTCAAAAGTAGGAATTCGTGTGAACGCATTAGCTCCAGGATTTTTCTTAACAGATCAAAACCGTGCCTTATTAACAACCGAAAATGGGGCATTAACACTAAGAGGAAATTCTATCATTGATCAAACTCCTATGGGAAGATTTGGAGAACCAGAAGATTTAATCAGCACCACGCTTTATTTATGTGATGACGCATCTTCTTTTGTAACAGGAGTTGTTATTCCTATTGATGGAGGTTTTAGCGCGTTTAGCGGAGTTTAAAAAATAACACTTAATAGTATAAATATAAAGTTATGGAACAAACATGGAGATGGTACGGACCCAATGATCCCGTTAAATTATCAGATGCCAAACAAGCCGGCGCAACTGGAATAGTTACCGCTTTGCACCACATTAAAAATGGTCAAGTGTGGGAAGTGGACGAAATCATGAAAAGAAAAAATGAAGTGGAAGCGGCAGGATTAACTTTGTCGGTGATAGAAAGTATTCCTGTTCACGAAGATATCAAAAAACAATCGGGTGATTATTTGAAATATATTGAAAATTACAAGCAAAGTATCAAAAACTTAGCGACTTGTGGAATTAATATTGTTTGTTATAATTTCATGCCTGTTTTAGATTGGTCTCGTACCGATTTGTCTTATGAAATGCCTGATGGTTCGAAAGCCTTGCGTTTTGATATCAATGAATTTGCGGCTTTTGAATTGTTTATTTTAAATAGACCGGGAGCTGAGAATACCTATACTGATGCTCAAAAAGCAAAAGCAAAAGCGACTTTCGAAAAATTGTCTGATGCTGATAAAATCAAATTACAACAAAACATTATCGCTGGTTTGCCCGGAGCTGAAGAATCTTATACAGTCGAAGATTTCTTAAAAGTACTTCAAGGTTATGATGGTATAGATGCAGCTAGATTAAAAGAAAATTTATACTATTTCTTGCGTGAAATTATCCCTGTTGCCGAAAGTGCAGGCGTTTTAATGGCGATTCATCCTGACGATCCTCCTTATCCAATTTTAGGATTACCTAGAGTAGTTTCTACAGAAGCTGATTTGATACAATTATTAAGTGCAATTGATTCTCCATCCAATGGATTTTGTATGTGTACTGGGTCTTACGGTGTTATTGCTGACAATGATTTACCAGGAATTGTAGATCGTCATGGTGCTAAAATGAATTTTATTCACCTTAGAAGTACACAACGTGATGCCGAAGGAAATTTCTATGAAGCCAATCATTTAGAGGGCGATGTAGATATGTATGAAGTGGTAAAATCCATTCTGAAGAAGCAAAAAGAAACAAAAAGAGTAATTCCAATGCGTCCCGATCACGGACACCAAATGCTGGATGATTTGAATAAAAAAACAAACCCAGGATATTCAGGAATTGGTCGTTTGCGAGGTCTTGCCGAATTGAGAGGATTGGAAATGGGAATCGAACGAAGTTTATTTTAATATAAATTATGGCTGAAAATATATTTATTACGGATGATTTTTTGCTACATAGTGAAGCGGCAAAAACGCTCTATCACCATCATGCAAAAACACAACCTATATTCGATTATCACTGTCATTTATCTCCAAAAGATATTGCAGAAGACCGTCAATTTGAAAATTTAACTCAAATATGGATTGAAGGTGATCATTATAAATATAGAGCCATGCGCGCCAACGGTGTTGATGAAAAGTTTATTACTGGCGACGCAACTCCTTATGATAAATTTCTTAAATGGGCAGAAACAGTCCCATATACTTTGAGAAACCCTCTTTATCATTGGACTCATTTAGAATTAAAAAATTACTTTGGCATTTCTACTTTATTGGATGTCCATTCTGCGGAAACAATTTACAATGAAGCAACTGCTCTATTACAAAAACCTGAATACAGTGTTAGAAATATTCTTCGTAAAATGAATGTAAAAGTCGTAGGAACAACCGATGATCCTATTGACGATTTACTATTCCACAAAAAAATTAGGGAAGACAATTTTGAAATTAAAGTAATACCTTCCTTTCGTCCCGATAAAGCAACAGAAATTGAAAAAGGACAAGCGTTTGTAGATTGGATTGAAAAATTAGCAAAAACAGTTGGTTATTCGATCACTGATTTTTCAAATTTAATAAAAGCACTTCAAGAGCGTCATGATTTTTTCCACGAAATGGGATGTCGAATTTCTGATCACGGACATGCGAATTTCTATGGAGAGGACTATACTGAAAGTGAAGTAAATATCATTTTTGCAAAAGCATTGAAAGGTGAATTAGTTTCTGTTTTGGAGATTAATAAGTACAAATCAGCCGTTTTATTTGAATTGGCTTTGATGAATAAAGCCAAATCTTGGGCGCAACAATTTCACGTAGGTGCGATTAGAAATAATAATGCGAAAATGTTGCAGAATATTGGTCCCGACCAAGGTTTTGATTCGCTTGGCGATTTGAATATGGCTGAGAATATGAGTAAATTCTTTGGAAAACTTAGTCAATATGACGCTTTAACCAAAACGATTGTTTATAATTTGAATCCTCGAGATAGTGAAATGTTTGCTTCTATGGCAGCTAATTTCAACGATGGAAAAGTAGCTGGAAAAATGCAATACGGAGCCGCTTGGTGGTTTTTAGATCAAAAAGACGGCATGGAAAAACAGTTGAACGTACTTTCTAACTTTGGATTGTTGAGTCGTTTTGTTGGGATGGTAACCGATTCACGTAGTTTTCTTTCTTTTCCTAGACATGAATATTTTAGACGTATATTGTGCAATGTTCTTGGCGATGAAATCCAAAAAGGGGAATTGCCTAATGACATGAAGCTCATAGGGTCAATGGTAGAAAATATATGTTATAAAAATGCTGTTGCCTATTTTGAAATACAATAAATAATTACAATTGTACAAACTAACCAAAACCAAAAAATTACCAATGAAAGAAACCAATTTATCAATCGGAAAATACAGGTGGACCATTTGTGGTTTGCTGTTCTTTGCAACTACAGTAAATTATTTAGATCGTCAGGTATTGAGTTTATTGGCTCCAAGTTTATCTGAAGAGTTTGGTTGGTCCAATACAGACTATGCTAATATTACGGCTGTTTTTCAGTTTATCTATGCTATTTCCATGCTCTTTGCAGGCAGAATAATTGATAAATTAGGAACCAAAAAAGGTTATATTTTAGCCATTACAGTTTGGTCTGTAGGAGCAATAATGCATGCGTATTCGTTGCCTGTTGGAACCGCATTTTCTACATTTATGGTGTGGATTGGAGTAGGTGCTGTGCCTATTTCTATTGCTGGATTTATGTTGTCTCGGGCTGTATTAGGTTTTGGAGAATCAGGAAATTTTCCTGCAGCAATAAAAGCGGTTGCTGAGTATTTCCCAAAGAAAGAACGGTCGCTTGCCACAGGGATTTTTAATTCTGGGTCTAATGTTGGAGCTATTCTTGCACCACTTACTGTTCCTGTTATTGCAGAATATTACGGATGGGAATTTGCCTTTATTTTAGTTGGAGCTATTGGGTTTATATGGGTTATTTTCTGGTTTTTATTGTATGAAATCCCGTCCAAACAAAAAAAATTATCAAAAGCAGAATATGATTATATTCACGACACAGAGTCACAAGTAGCCGAAAAAACAGCAACTCCTTCTGAAGAAAAAGTAGCTTGGTTCAAACTTTTCGGATACAAACAAACCTGGGCTTTTGTATTTGGAAAATTTATGACAGACGGAATTTGGTGGTTTTTCCTTTTTTGGTTACCTAAATATCTTGAAGCACAATTTGGCATGAAAGGCACCGATATCGTGCTACCATTAGCAGTTTTATACAGTATGACCATGGTGGGAAGTATTGGTGGAGGTTGGTTTCCAATGTACTTCATCAATAAAGGGCACAATCCTTATGAAGGAAGAATGAAAGCCATGCTAGTTATTGCTATATTTCCATTAGTGGTTCTATTAGCACAACCACTTGGTCACATCACTTTTTGGATTCCAGTACTTTTGATTGGGGTCGGAGCTTCTGCTCACCAAGCTTGGTCGGCTAATATTTTCACAACCGTTTCGGATATGTTTCCAAAAAAAGCTATAGGTTCTATTATTGGAATAGGTGGAATGGCGGGTGGTATTGGAGGCGTTTTAGTTTCAAAGTTAGGCGGTGCTTTATTTGATTATTATGATGGGTTAGGTCATATTCAAACGGGTTATTCTATTATGTTTGCAATTTGCGCGCTGGCTTATTTAGTTGCATGGTCAGTAATGAAAGCACTTGTTCCTAAATACAGTCCAATAACAGATTTGTAATTATTCAATTTGAAATATATTTTCGATAAGTTTTTGCTTAATAATTTTTAAAATGAATTCAACTACTCACATATACAGTTTAATAATTAGGCAATGTGTTGTTTTGTTTTTAATTATTATAAATCCATCACAACTTTATTCGCAAGAAACACCCCAAATAATAAGTCAGAAAAAAGTCTACTCTCAAAATTTCTTACCTGATTTTAGTTATGCTGGTTATCATTTTGGAAATGCTAGTTTACCTGAAATAAAGGAAAAAGTAATTTTAGCTACTGATTTTGGTGTTAAAGCAAATGATAATTTAGATGATTCTAAAGCGTTGCTTAAAGCTTTTAAAGCAGCTAATGAAGTTTCCGAAAATGTAATTTTACAATTGCCAGCTGGAAAATTAATTTTAAGTGATATCTTATATATCGAACGTAGTAATTTTGTGTTACGTGGCGCAGGATCTGGAAAAGAAGGAACTGAAATTTTCTGCCCTCGCCCAATGATGTATTTGAAAGAACAAGAATCATTAGCTGAATTAAGAGAATATTTGACTTCAACAGGTAAAAGACAAGTCGAAAAAGAAAATAATATCGACTTGCCTTTTTCACAATATGCTTGGTCTGGTGGATTTATTTGGACACAAGTACCCAACCAACGTGTTAAATCATATATGGAAAAATATGATACTCCACCCATAATTTTGGCCAAAGTCATTCAAGGAAAAAGAGGTGAAAAAGAGTTTCTAGTTTCTGAAGTAAATGGATTAAAAGTTGGAGATGTTGTTGAATTAGATTTATTCAATAAGGAAGGAGAAAAAGCGGAAATAATAGAAGCTTTATATAGAAATTCCAAGACTAAAATCGGCAATTCTCATTGGAAGCAACCCAATTTGGCATTAGTTAGACAGCAAGTTGAAATTGTATCTATTTCAAGAAATAAAATTACAATTAAAACTCCATTATTACTTGACGTAAAGCCAAATTATCAAGCACTTTTGATAGAATGGAAACATTTATCAGAAGTAGGAATTGAACATTTGAGAATTAGTTTTCCAGATGCCGCTAGAGTTGCACATCATGTGGAACAAGGTTATAATGGCATTTTTTTAACCCGTATTTTTAATAGTTGGGTTAAAGACGTAACTATCTATAACGCGGAGAGTGGAATCTTAACAGAAGAAATTGCTAATGTAACGATTCAAGATATCGTCACTGAAGGGAAAAATATTGCTCATTATACTGTGGCAATGGGAGGGGTTCATAATGTTTTGGTAGAAAATTTGAAGGTCTATAATAAGGCGGTTCATCCTTTAAGTTTTAATACCTTTTCTACTAAAAATGTATATGAAAATTGTGAGATTTTTACTGACCCTGATTTAGACCAACACGCAGGAGCCAATCATCAGAATTTATTTGACAATATTAAAGTGCATTTTGAAGCTAATGCTGATAATAAATATCCTCTTTTTGAAGGAGGAGGCGCTGGTTACTGGAAACCATCACACGGAGCGTATTCCACTTTTTGGAATATTAATGTAGAAGTTACGGGTGGTGACTCAATTGCTCCAATTGAACTTAACGGGATGGATGAAGGCCCTTTTGCAAGAATAATTGGAATAAATGGCAACAGAAATTTCACAGTTAAATATGGACCAGATGCCTATATAGAATTTATAAATGAGCCCATGTTGAAGATTCCATCTTTATATAACTATCAACTAAAAAAACGATTAAAGTAATTTTTTGTTTATCAAATTTTAATATACTAATTTCACTATATGATAAAATAATTTTAATTATTTTTCAGATCAGTAAAATATGAAAAACCTACTAATATTTTTTCTTTTTATTTTTTACACTACCTGTTCTTTCTCTCAATATAACCGGTACAGATTAAAAAATATTACTACTGTAAATGGACTTTCTCAAAGTTCAGTTATTGCTATTCATCAAGATTTACAGGGACAAATGTGGTTTGGAACTCGCGATGGTCTTAATAGATATGACGGAAGTAGCATCACTGTTTTTCGAAACAATCCTAAAGATACTTTGTCAATTTGCAATAATGATATTCTTTCACTGGAAGGAGATAAAAACGGAAATATATGGGTAGGAACTTATAATGGCCTTAATTGTTATAACCCAGTCACGAATATTTTTAAGCATTATTTGCATGGCAATGCCTCTAATACCTTATCTAATAATACAATTTGGAATATTAAAGAGATAAAAAATGAAATTTGGGTTGCTACTTCAGGAGGACTATCAATTTTTAATAAAAAGTCTCAAAAATTCACCTCTGTTTTTCATAATTCAAAGTCTAGTTTAAGTCTCCCAAATAATTTTGTTTTATCCATATATGAAACAAAAAAAGGAGTAATTTGGATAGGGACTTCTAAAGGATTGTGCCGATTAATTAGTCGTAAAGGCAATACTTTTCTATTTAAAAAATATTATACATCAAAAAATGAAAGTGTTTATGTTCAAGACATTAAAGAGGATTATTTAGGCAATATATGGGTTGCTACCAAGAATAATGGACTTTTAAAATTGGACCCGACTTCAAAACAGTTACTCCCTTTTTCGACAGACCAAAATCAAATTGATGCGGATGTAAGAACTTTAGATTTTGACAAAAAAGGAGTTGCCTGGGTTGGAACCTATGAGGGTATTTGTACAATTCAAAACGATGGAAGTATTCAAAAAGTTTATAACAATCCTGATAGAAAGACAAGTTTTGGGAAAATTAAATCAATTTTTACAGATAAAAAAGGTTCCGTATGGATTGGATCTTATTATAACGGAATTAGTATTTGGGATGAATCGAATAATAACTTTACCAATTTAAATCAAAATTCAGGAACAAGTGCGCTAAGTTATGATGTAGTAAGCTCATTGGCTGCTGATGCAAATAAAAATATATATATTGGAACTGAAGGTGGTGGAATTACTGTTTTAGATAGTAAAACGGGAATTACTTCAAAAATCAATTCGGCTACATCTAATGGTATTTCCGTTGATAATATTAAATCAATGTGCCTCTCAAATACAGGTATTCTTTGGATTGGGACTTTTACTGAAGGATTGGCAGCTTATGATGTAAAATCTAAAAGATTTATCAACGATAAAATTGCACCGGAATTAAAGAGTGTACTGAAAGAATCTGGTGTATATGTAATAAAAAAAGGGCGTAAAAAGGATGTTTTTTGGTTAGGTACATTTGGCAAAGGATTAATTAGATATGATAGTTCAAATAATTCCTATCAAATAATTGGTAATGATAACTATTCCGATAATTTTTTGACAAATAATAGAGTCAGAACGTTGTTAATAGATAAAAAAGACAATTTGTGGATTGGAACTCAAAGCGGACTTAATGTGATTAATCTTAATGATTTTGAAAACAATACGTATCACATAAAACACTATTTTTTTGATAACAAATTACTCTCTGGAGATGATATTTTATCATTGTTTCAAGATAAAAAAGGAAAAATTTGGATAGGAACAAAAGCAAAAGGGCTTTATAATTTTGATGGTGTAAATTTTAATAAAATAAATATTAAAAAAAACGATTCAGAAGTAACAGCTATACATTCTATTTCTGAAGATGATACTAATAATTTGTGGATGAGTTCTAATTATGGTATTATAAAATATAATTTAACAAACAAATCTCCTTTTATTTATGACCAAAAAGACGGTTTAGTAAGTAATGAATTTAATGATAATGCCTTTTTACAACTTGGGTATCATAAATTCTATTATGGCGGTCCTTCGGGTATTACCTATTTTGACACAAAAAAAATTCCAGTAAATAAATATTCACCTCAAGTAATTTTAACCGATTTTAAAATTGCCAACAAATCTATTAATGTTGCCAATGAAAATGACATTTTAGAAAAAGCAATTGCCTTTACAAAATCACTTTCTTTAAGTTATGACAAAGCTAATTTTACTATAAATTTTGCAACTCCAAATTTTATAAATTCTACAAATAATCAATACTCCTATAGACTGGTAGGGTTAGATAATGAATGGACTACGTCTTCAAATACTTCAGCAACTTTTACTATACAAAATTCAGGAACCTATGTTTTTGAAGTTAAAGGAGCTAATAATGACGGAATTTGGAATGCTGTTCCAACTACTTTAGAAATTGTCGTAAAACCTGCGCCTTGGAAAAGCTGGTGGGCACTTTCTTTATATGCAATTTTATTATGGGTTTCTCTTTATGGTTTGGCATGGATAATAAAATCAAAAGAAAAATTGCGTCAGGAATTATTATTAGAATACAGAGAAAGTGAAATAAATAAAAAAGACAACAGCGCTAAACTTCAGTTTTTTACAAATATTTCTCATGAGTTTAGAACTCCCCTAACCCTAATTTTGGGTCCATTACAACAAATTCTTTTGAACTACAATGGTTCAAATGAAATGTATAAAAAACTCCGAGTTATAGAAAGCAGTGCCAATCATCTTTTGAAATTAATCAATAGGTTAATGGATTTTAGAAAGTTTGAAAACAATCAATTTGTACTAGAAGCTGCTGAAGGAAATATTGTTAAATATATAAAGGAAATCTTTTTATCGTTTACAGAGTATGGCAAAGATGGAGGTTATAAATTTACTTTTGAATCTTCTCATGACGAAATAGTAGTCTATTTCGATAGATTTAAACTAGAACGCGTATTCTACAATTTGATTTCAAATGCCTTTCGATATACTCCAAAAGGGGGAGAAATTATTGTAAGAATTAAAAAAGAAAAAAATGAAGTTATTGTTGAAGTGGAAGACAACGGAATTGGAATTGCTAAGGAACATATTGAAAAAATATTTGACTTGTTTTTTGAAATCCCAACCAATAATCAAACTCAAATAAATTATAATAAAGGAACTGGTATTGGATTGTCTATTGTAAAAAACATTATAAATCTTCATAAAGGAACTATAACTGTAGAAAACAAAAAAACAAAAGGAGTTATTTTTAAAGTAGTAATGCAACTTGGAAGAAACCACCTTTCTGATGAAGAAATAATTAAAGATTTTAAAATAAGCGATGATGTTGCACAATATGAGGTTCAACTAGATTTGCCTGAAATTAATGACGAGCAAGATATAAATGACCTAGATGTTGCTGATGAAAAACTAACCATTTTAATTGTCGAAGACCACAAAGTTTTAAGAACCTTTATGAAAAATCTTCTTAAAACAGAATACAATGTCATCATTGCTGAAAATGGCGCAATTGGATTAAAAAAAGCATTAAAATTTCTTCCCGATTTAATTGTTAGCGATGTAATTATGCCTGAAATGGTAGGTACAGAATTGTGTGCTAAAATTAAGGAAAACATTAAAACAAGTCATATTCCTGTAATATTACTTACTTCCCGATCTTCATTGATTTATAAAATTGAAGGATTAGAAAGCGGGGCAGATGATTACATCAGTAAACCATTTAACTTAATTGAATTTAAATTAAGAATAAAAAATTTGCTTGCATCTAAACAAAGATTAAAAACTAAATTTTCATCGGAAGATAATTTTGTTCCAAGTGAAATAGCAGTTTCGTCTTTAGACGAACAATTGTTGAAGAAAGCTTTTAAAGTTGTGGAAGAGAATATCTCAAACGAACAATTTGATATTCCTTTCTTTTGTTCAGAACTAGGTGTAAGTAGAACGATGCTTTTTACTAAAATAAAAGCATGGACTAACTTTACTCCAAATGAGTTTATTCTTGAAATTAGAATGAAAAGGGCAGCGCAATTATTAGAACAAAACAAAATAAACATTTCACAAATTAGTTATAAAGTAGGGTTCAATAACCCCAAATATTTTAGTAAATGTTTTCAAAAAAAGTTTGGTGAAACGCCATCACAATACTTAAATAAATTTTCTAACGATTCAAAAACTTAAGATAAATAATCTTTTTTTATCACTTTTGTATTTTTGAATACCCTATTTTGGATTTTAGAAATCCTATCTAATTCTATATTTGTTCAATGAAAATCAAGAAAATTAAAATTTACTTGCTACAATCAATTTTGATAGTATTAATAATCTCTTTGAGTTTATTGTTAATACGTTTTTTTTAGTTGTGCAAATTGATTTATTTTATGATTACTATTAATTAGATATTTAAATACTCTATGAAGAAATTTAATTCTTTATTTTATATAATTTTATTTACGATAATCAGTTTTAATTGTAAAGCCCAGTATAATCCAGTTACTACTCCAATTAAAAAAGAAATCAATTCTAGATTTTTAAAACTTTTAGATTTTCCAATTGATTCAGTTTCCATTCCTAGAAGCATGGATTTATCATCTGGAGTAGTAAAAAAAGTAAAATCAAAGGATTGGACCAGTGGTTTTTATGCAGGTAATCTTTGGCAGATTTACAATCTTACAGGCGATATTAGATACAAAGAAAAAGCTGCTTTGTGGAATGCGTTTATTGAAAAAGAAAAATTTAATAGCAGTACACATGATATGGGCTTCAAAGTATATTGCAGCTTTGGGAAAGGCCTTATGGTCGAAGATAATAAGAAATATAAAAATATAATTGTTAAAAGTGCTCAAACATTAGTTACAAGATTTAATACTAAAATAGGCGCTATACGATCTTGGGATCATAACAAAGAATCATGGGATTTTCCGGTAATTATTGATAATATGCTTAATTTGGAATTGCTTTTTGAAGCCTCAAAAATTTCTGGAGATAAGTCTTTTAGAAAAATTGCAATCCAACATGCCAATACAACTCTCAAAAACCATTTCAGAAACGACAATAGTTGTTTTCATGTTGTTGATTATGATACTATTTCTGGTAAAGTCAGAAGTAAAGGAACTCATCAGGGTTTCAATAATGAATCATCATGGGCAAGAGGTCAGTCTTGGGCCGTTTATGGTTTTACAATGGCTTATCGGTATACCAAAAACAAAGAATATTTGAAACAAGCTGAAGCTACTGCCAAGTATTTCATAAATTATAAAACACTACCTGAAGATGGAATTCCCTATTGGGATTTCAATGATACAAGTATTCCAAATGCTCCTAGAGACGCTTCTTCCGCAGCAGTAATGGCATCAGCATTAATAGAATTATTTACTTTTACAAAAAACCAAGTCTATTTAGACTATTCAAATAAAGTAATAACCACACTAAGTTCTGATAAATATCTATTAAATGACGCCGTAAATGGGCCATTTATTTTAGATCACAGTACTGGAAATTGGCCTAAAAAAGATGAAATTGACCAGCCAATTGTATATGCTGATTATTATTTTTTGGAAGCAATTATTAGAAAACAATCTCTTTAATTTTTATGAAATTCAAAATTAAAACTCACACATATTTACTAATTATAATTTTATTGTTTGGTTTTAACGCTATCTATGCCCAAAAATCAGAAACTGTAGTAAGATCTAAAACCAATATAAATTCAGATTGGAATTATCTAGAAAACGATGCTAAAAATATATCAGAAGTTAAAAACGCAACGAATTGGGTTGCCTTAAACTTGCCTCATTCTTGGAACAGTCTAGACGCAACCGATAATGATCCTGGCTACAGAAGAAGTGCAAGTTGGTATAAAAAAAACCTTGTTATTTCAAATGTAGACTTAAATAAACTTTATAAATTATATTTTGAAGGTTCTAATATTACCACAAAAGTATATGTAAACGGAAAAGAAGTTGGGGAGCACATTGGAGGATATATAGGTTTCACTTTTGATATTACTAACTATATAAAAGAAGGAAATAATGAGGTTTTAGTGCGTGTTGATAATAGTTATAACATTGAAATAATTCCATCTCAAAAAAGCGATTTTATTATTTATGGAGGAATTACAAGAGATGTTTGGTTACTTTCAATGGCAAGAAACAACTTGGATGCCATCAAAATAATTACACCTAAAGTTTCAGAAAAATTAGCTTCATTAAATATAATTGCAACAGTAAAAAATATTCAAAATCCTAACAGTTTCAATTATGTAGCCCAATTATCAAATCCAAAAGGAAAAATAGTTGCTACTAAAAAAGGAAATTTATCAGGAGAGGAAACTACAATTGCTTTTAATGACATTAAAAATCCTGAATTATGGGATATCAACAAACCTAATTTATATACGGTTTCGGTTTCATTATTAGAAAACGGAATCGAAAAGGATAAAATTGAAGATAAAGTAGGTTTTAGATGGTTCGAATTTAAAGATAACGGTCCTTTTTTCCTTAACGGAAAAAGAGTTTTAATTAGAGGAACCCATCGTCACGAAGAACACGCTGGGGTTGGGGCAGCAATGTCAAATGAACAACAGCGAAAAGACATGGAATCTATAAAAGAAATGGGCGCTAACTTTGTTAGATTGGCTCATTATCCTCAAGACCCCGAAGTTTACAAAGCATGTGATGAACTTGGTTTATTAGTTTGGGACGAATTACCATGGTGTCGTGGTGGTATTGGAAATGATGTTTGGCAAACAAATGCTAAAAATATGCTTACCGAAATAATACAACAAAATTACAACCACCCATCTATTATTCTATGGTCATTAGGAAATGAAATGAGTTGGTTGCCCGATTTTGAAGATGGTGATAATACCAAAAAAATGAACGTTTTTTTAACAGAACTTAATGATATTGCTCACAAATTAGATCCTAATCGTAAAACTGTAATTCGTAAATATGAAGAAGGTTCAAAAATTGTAGATGTCTTTTCTCCTTCAATTTGGTCTGGCTGGTATTCTGGTAGTTTCAAAAGTTATAAGAAAGCTATTGACAAATATAAATTAGATTACAAACACTTTATTCATGCTGAATATGGCGGTGACAGTCACGTTGGCCGTCATTCTGAAAACCCTATTAATGGAGAAGGTCAAATAAAATCTGAAGGTTGGGAAGAGGCAATTGTACAAACCAAAGTGGCTAATATTGCCCAAATTGGTGATTGGAGTGAAAATTATATTGTTGATTTGTTTGATTGGCATTTGCATATTTCTGAAAACGATCCAACATTTGTAGGTAATATACAATGGGCTTTTAAAGACTTTGCAACGCCTTTACGTCCGGAAGATGATATTCCGTATATGAACCAAAAAGGATTGGTTGATAGAAACGGAAATCCTAAAGATGCCTATTATGTATTCAAAAGTTATTGGAGTGATAAACCATTTACTTATATCGAATCACATACTTGGACAGAGCGTCAAGGTCCAAAAAACACTCCACGAATTTTGAATGTTTTTAGTAATTGTCCTAAAGTGGAGTTCTTTCAAAATGGTATTTCATTAGGAATAAAAACAAGAGATATTACCGCTTATCCAGCATGCGGATTGACTTGGGATGTAAATTTTGCAGAAGGAAAAAACACCTTTGTTGCTGTTGGAATTACAAATGACGGAAAAAAAGTAACCGATACTATTGACGTGAATTATCGTTTTACAAAAAATGGTGCTGCCGATGGATTAAAATTATCAGCAGAAAAAATGAAAAACGGAAATTATTTGGTAACCGCAATTGCAGTCGATAAAAATAAATTGCGTTGTTTGGATTATGAAGACAGAGTATATTTCCAATGTTTATCAGGTGGTCAAACACTTAAAAACCAAGGTACACCAGCAGGAAGTGAGTCAATTAGAATGTCAAATGGGAAAGCTTCAATAGAAGTTATTCCAAATGCAACAAGTGATTTTATTGAAATGAATATCTTGAATCAAAATTTTAAGGGAGAATTTTTAAAATTCAAAAAACAATAAATCAGGTGTTTCACCTTTTTCAAATGAAAAAAATTAGCCTAAAAGCTCTTGTATTACTTATTGGAATTACTACAATTAGTTGTTCTAATAGTAAGTTGGCTTTTAATTTAAATGAATTTGAAAGAAGTCGCGTACTAAAAAATGCGGATGCTTATTTAAATGAAAGTCCTGAAACAGTTACGGCTACATTTTGTGAGAGAAGCACAGGAACTCACCACGATTTTTATTCCGAAGGTGATTATTGGTGGCCAGATGAAAAAAATCTGGAAGGTCCTTATATTAGAAAAGATGGATTGACTAATCCAGCAAATTTCACTTCACATAGAGAAGCATTAATACGTTTTAGCCAAATATCTGGTGCTTTGGCATCGGCTTATATTCTGACAAATGATAAAAAATATGCTGAAAAATTAGCCCTTCATTTGAAAGCTTGGTTTGTAAATCAGGATACAAAAATGAATCCTAATTTACTATATGCTCAAGCAATAAAAGGAGTTGCAACTGGTCGTGGAATTGGGATTATTGATACTGTTCATTTGGTTGAGGTTACCAAAGCAATTCATGCCATTGAAAATTCATCAATACTTTCAAAAACTGATTTAGAAGTCATTAATTCATGGTTTTCAAATTATTTGAATTGGATTACAACTCATGAATATGGAATTGCAGAACGTGATAACGGCAATAATCACAGTGTATGTTGGACGATGCAAGTGGCTGCTTTTGCTGATCTAATTGGTGATGAAAAAACCTTGGATTTTTGTAGAAACTTTTATAAAAACACGTTGTTGCCCAACCAAATGGAAAAAGACGGTAGCTTTCCATTGGAATTAAAACGAACAAAACCTTATGGTTACTCTTTGTTCAATTTGGATGCAATGACAAGTATTTGTCAAATACTATCAACAAAAAAAGACAATCTTTTTGCTTACACAACAAACGACGGAAAAAATTTAGAATTAGGATTAAAATACATGTTTCCATATATCGAAAATAAATCAGATTGGCCGTTTCAACATGATGTTATGTATTGGGATGAATGGCCGGTGCGACAATCAAGCTTACTTTTTGGTGGAATAGCCTATAAAAATAAAAAGTATATCAAATTATGGAAATCCCTTAACCCCAATTTTACAACGCCAGAAATTGTTAGGAATATGCCAGTTCGAAATCCTATTTTATGGGTACTAAAATAAATATTAGTTAAACTTAAATCAATTCACGAAGTCTAAAATAAAACAAATAATAATTAAAAAATAATGAAAAAATTAATCGCAGTTTCACTTTTAGGTATATTATCCTTTTCACCTATTATCGCTCAAGAAAAAACAAAACCAAATATACTTTTTATCGCAGTAGACGATTTGAAACCACTTTTGGGTTGTTATGGCGATAAAATTGTTAAAACGCCAAACATAGATCGACTGGCAAAAATGGGGACGGTTTTTTTGAATAATTATTGCCAACAAGCGGTTTGCGGTCCAACACGTGCAAGTCTTTTAACAGGAATGCGACCTGATGTAACAAAAATACGTGATTTACATACTAAAATGAGGGATATGAATCCTGATATTGTAACACTTCCTGAATATTTTATCAGTCAAGGTTATACTACTTCTGGAATTGGTAAAATATTTCATCCGAGTTGTGTGGACAAAAAAGTTGATCCGCAATCTTGGTCTATTCCATTCTTATTTCCAAAAGAATCAGATTATTATAATGGTTTTCCTGTCCAAAAACACTATCAATCCCCTGAATTAAAAGCATTAAATGCAAAAGAAGAAGTTGTAAATGCTGACGAAGTTGGTAAAGGAAACGATAAAAAGAAAGGCAAAAAAGAAGCAGATGATGAAGAAGGTGCAAGAGGACCGGCATTTGAATGTCTTGATTTACCAGATGATGCCTATGATGACGGTGTTAGTGCTAAACTAGCAGTAAAGCAAATTGAAAAGTTAAATGCTGCCAAAAAACCATTTTTCATGGCAGTCGGATTTCGCAAACCACATTTGCCATTCGTATCTCCAAAAAAATATTGGGATTTGTACAATCGTGAAGATATGCCAGTAGCTGAATTTCAAGAACATGCAGCAAATAGTAAAGATTTTACATATCAAAATTCGGGAGAATTAAGTAGCTATTCCGGAGTCAAAGAATATGCAAAATATACAGATAAAGGTGTTAATAAATTTGGTTTAGCCATCGAAAAACAAAAAGAATTAGTACATGCTTACTATGCAGCGGTTTCATACACCGATGCGCAAGTTGGAATTTTATTGAATACATTAGAAAAATTAGGAACACTCAATAATACCATTATTGTACTTTGGGGAGATCACGGTTGGCATTTAGGCGATCATGATATGTGGGGGAAACACACAAATTATGAGCAAGCAACCAAAGCACCTTTAATAATAGCTGCACCAGGAATTAAACCAGGTCAGTCAAAATCAATGACTGAATTTGTAGATGTATTTCCTACACTTTGTGAATTAGCAGTTGGTAAAGTACCAACGTATTTGGATGGAAAAAGTTTGGTCCCAGTAATGAAAAATAATAAAGTTTCTGTAAAAGAATATGCAATGAGTCAATATCCACGAAAAATGGATAAAGCTGATATTAATAAAACTGTAGATGGAAAAGGAAAGCTAATGGGTTACTCAATGCGAACAGAACAATATCGTTACACGGTTTGGTTGAAAAATTTTACAAGCGACCAAGTTTACAGTGCTGATAAAGTTTACACAAAAGAATTATATGATTATGTTAAAGACCCATTAGAAAAAGTAAATGTTTCTGAAGATAAAAAATATGCAGAAATTGCCGCTGATTTAGACAAAAAAATGCTTGCTTATTTCAAATCTAAAGAAGTTAAATTATAGTCTACATCATTTTTATGAAAAATCAATATTTCAAATTAGCTTATTTATTATTCTTATTTGCAATTACAACTTCTGTTTTTGCCCAAAAGAAAGCAACAAGCAAACCAAATATTCTATTTATTGCTGTAGATGATTTAAAACCACTATTAGGTTGCTACGGAAATACTTTAGTAAAAACCCCAAACATTGATAGATTGGCAAAAATGGCCACTGTTTTTAATAAGAATTATTGTCAACAAGCTATTTGTGGACCAACTCGTGCTAGTTTAATGACTGGAACTCGACCAGATGTAACTAAAATATGGAATTTAACCACTCAAATGCGTGATGTAAATCCAGATTTAGTGACATTGCCTCAATATTTAATAACACAAGGTTACACCACTTCTGGGATTGGGAAAATCTACCATCCATCCAGTGCTATCGGTGGTGTGGATCCAGTTTCTTGGAGTGTTCCTTATTTAAAATCCAAAGAATCTGATTTTCCTGCCGAATTTGGAGAGCCAGCAAATGGACAATATCAAATGAAGGAGACCAAAGAAAAAATGACTCCCGAAATTATTGCTGAAAGGAAACAACAAAATAAAGATTTAGCTGCAAATGATGAAAATCCAAAAAGCATTAAAGGACCTTCTACAGAATGTATAGATGTTCCAGATACTGCTTATGAAGATGGAGTAATTGCATTATTGGCAAAAGATCAAATTATTACTCTTTCCAAAACCGACAAACCATTTTTTATGGCTGTTGGATTTCACAGACCTCATTTGCCGTTTGTTGCGCCGAAAAAATATTGGGATTTATACAATCGTGAAGATATGCCAATAGCTTCGTTTCAAGAGCATTCTAAAAACGGACCACTAATTGCCTATCACCAATCGGGAGAACTAAGAAATTATCTTGACATTCCTGAATTTGCAACCTTACCAGCTGATTCCCTTCGTATCGGTTTGAAAATTGAAAAGCAAAGAGAACTTATCCATGGTTATTATGCTGCGGTTTCTTATATGGATGCACAAGTTGGAATTTTATTGAATACTTTAGAATCTCAAGGAACTCTTGATAACACTATTATAGTTCTATGGGGCGATCATGGTTGGCATTTAGGCGATCATGATTTATGGCATAAACACACCAATTTTGAAGAAGCTACAAGAGCACCATTAATAATTGCCGGACCGGGAATTAAAGCAGGTAAAACAAATTCACTGACAGAATTTGTTGATGTATTTCCAACTATTTGTGACTTAGCAGGTGTTCCTATCCCTAAAAACTTGGACGGAAAAAGTCTAAAATCTTTAATGTTGAACAATAAAACTAAAGGGAAAGAATATGCTATTAGTCAATATCCTAGGAAATTAAAGAAAGCCGAAATGACTAAATTAGGTTACACCGAGGCTAAAATGATGGGCTACAGTCTGCGAACGGATCAATACCGTTATACCATTTGGATGAATGACTTTACAAGTAAACAACCTTTTAGTGAGAATAAAATATATGCTTCTGAATTGTATGATTATGTAAAAGATCCTTTGGAAAAAGTAAATGTTGTGAATGATAAAAATTATACTTCAATTTCAGCTACATTAAAATCAAAAATGATTACTTTTTTTGAGAGTCAAGAATCGAAATAATAGTTCCAAATAATTGTAAAAATGAAAAAACACTATTTCCTTGTAATTCTAATGATTGTATTTTTACAAGCAAATACTAATGCTCAAATTTCAAGTTTGGTTTCTGTTGGAACCAATGGTCGTTTAGTCTATACTGCCGATGTAAATGGCAATGTAATTCCCGATTTTAGCGCTGTAGGTTATAAAAATAGCGAAATTCCAATTCCAACAATTGGAGTTGTGAAAACTGTTTACGCTGTCCCAGGTGATAATTCTGCAAATGTTCAAAGTGCCATTGATTACGTTTCAACCCTACCATTAAATAGTGATGGCTTTAGAGGAGCCATTCTTTTTAAAAGTGGCACTTATGAAATTAATACAGCAATTACAATTAACACTAGTGGAATAGTTCTTCGGGGAGAAGGTTTTGAAGGTAATGGAACCAATTTTAAATTTACTAGATCCATTATAAACAACACTCCTAACTCTCAAGATAACTTATTTAACTTTGTTGGAACTTCTGGTACTTCTTACAATTCTTCTAGTTCAACTAGAAAAGCAATTATGAATTCCTATGTTCCTATTGGTGTCAAAAAAATTACTGTTGCTTCTGGACATAGTTTTGCTGTAGGCGACAAGGTTTTTGTTCATCGAATTCCAAATGCGGCTTGGATAAGCTTGTTAGGAATGGATTTATTGACTACAATTGATCCTAACGCAGTAAATTGGACTGCTAGTGGCTATGACATGGATTCGGAAAGAAAAATAATGGCAATAAGCGGTAATATAATTACATTAGATGCTCCCATTATGGATGTTATTGATCCCCAATATTCTTCAGGAGAATTAGTTAAATTTACAGATAACAGAATTCAAAATTGTGGTATCGAAAATATGCGAATTTCATCAACCTACGCGTCTCCTACAGATGAAAACCATGGATGGGAAGCAGTTTCATTTGATAACATTTATAACAGTTGGGCCAAAAATTTAGAAGTGTATTATTTTGGATATTCTGCTGTACATATTAATTCACATGCTAGTTTTATTACCGTAGATAATTGTAAAATGTTGGATGCAAAATCAACTATTGATGGTGGAAGAAGGTATTCATTTAATGTAGATGGACAACGTTGTTTGGTTCAAAATTGTGTAACAAGAGATGGTCGCCATGATTTTGTAAATGGAAGCAGAACTTGTGGTCCTAATGTTTTTTATAATTCATCTTCTACCCTTCAAAATAGTGATATTGGACCGCATCATCGATGGTCTACAGGAATTTTATTTGATAATTTAATTGGTGATGGAAGAATGGATGTTCAAAACCGATTGGATATGGGAAGCGGTCATGGCTGGGCCGGAGGACAAATCATGTTTTGGAATTGTAATGCTACAAGAATGGTTATTCAAGATCCGCCTGGCGATGAAATCAATTGGGCAATTGGTTGCGTTTGTCCAGATATAACTGGTAATGGAGATGCCACTACAGAACCAATAGGTGTAATCCAATCGCAAGGAACACACATAGCAGCAATTCCTAGCTTGTTTTTGGCACAATTAAATGATAGAATTACTACTTTATCAAGTAATCAATATGACTCACTTGATTCCGAAAATCAAATTTTTATTACCCCAAATCCAGCTAGTTCTCAAATTACGATTCATTCCAATCAAATGTTTACTTCAAAAAGCAAGATTTCTATATTTAATGTTAATGGACAAATTGTCAAAAAACAAATGGATATAGTTAATTATTCTGATGATAAATTGGCATTCAATGTTGATGTTTCTAATTTGAATGATGGTATTTATTTTGCTGAAATAATAAACGACACGAATTCTAAAACCATTAAATTTATACTTAAAAAATAAATTTTATCGATAATACAAAAATGAAAAATTTAAAATCAGTTACTTTTTTAGTTTTGCTAAATTTATTGTTTACACAAACATTGGAAGCTAATATAATTAATGTTAATTCTATAGCTGAATTGAAAGTCGCTATTACTAATTCCGCTGCAAACGATATTATTAATCTAGCTGATGGCACGTATTTCAACACTACTTTGACAATTAATAAAAATAGAATCACGGTAAAGGCTTTAAATCCTGGCAAAGTATTTTTAAATGGAACTAATGACATCACAATTTCAGGGAATTACGTCACTTTTAGTGGTTTTCAGTTTACTTCTGGGGATATAGGGAGTAATTATTTACTCAAAGTTGGTGGAAAATACAATAAAATAACGCATTTGAATTTCAGTAATTACTATGCGAAAAAATACATAGAGATTCAAGCGGGTTCTCAATATAATGAAATTTCATATTGTAATTTAGAAAAAAAACCAGCTGATGCTGTAATTGGTTGTACTATACAAATATCAACTTCTTCTACAGTTCCTGGTTATCATAAAATTAGCTACTGTTCTTTTCAAAATTACTATGGAGCAGGTGGGGATAATGGTAATGAGCCAATTAGAATTGGATTAGGTGCAGAAAGTCAAAATATATCACGAACTATTGTAGAACATTGTTATTTCAATAATACAGGTCTTGGGGACAGTGAAAGTATATCTATAAAATGCCAAGAAAATGTAGTTCGTTATTGTACCTTTACTAATCAACAAAATGCAATGCTTTGTTTTAGAAATGGAGATAATAACGTTGCTTATAGTAATTTTTTCATCAATGCGGGAGGAATAAGAATTAAAGAAGCCAATAATATTTATTGTTATAACAACTATTTCGAAAATTCAGGAACAACAACTGGTTCCAATAATGCCGATGCAGTTACTTATGTATATTATACTGCAAATACAACCAATGTTCTTGACAATATTAATTTTATTCATAATACTTTTTACAATTGTTCTAATATTGATTTAGGGGGAATTGGTCCTACTAATAATACTTGGGCAAACAATATTTTCAAAAAAAGTTCTGGTTCTATTTTTACAAATGCAAATTCAGGAACATCATGGGTAGGAAATATTCGTCAAGGAACTTTAGGATTTTCTATTCCTACCGGAATGACAAATACAGATCCACTTTTAATAATCAATTCAGAAGGTTATTATGGGTTATCTTCTACTAGTCCGGCTATTGATGCTTCTAGCGCTATTAATCCTGTAATTTTAGATATTGCCGATATCGATGATGACCCCAATTTATTATTTGATATAAGTGGCCAAGCAAGACCAGCAACTGCAACTCTTAGAGATGTTGGTTGCGATGAATATAATTCCACAGGAACAACTACGAACCATCCGTTGACTTTAGCAGAAGTTGGGCCTTCTTATTTAGTGACACTTGCAACAGGTGTAATAGATGTAACAACTACAAAAACGATTGTTTTTCCAAATCCAGTAAAAAACAATTTAACAATTCAATTTCCAAATACGATTAATGGCGATACAGAAGTAACAATCATTACTGTAAATGGACAAGTGATAAAAAAACAAATTATTGCTCAAAATGAGCTTATTGATTATCAAAAACAAATTGATGTAACCGATTTGAAAAACGGAATTTATCTAATACAATTGCATTCTATCAATTTTTCGAAAGTGTTAAAAATTGTCATTCAAAAATAAAGCATTAAACTATTTAAAAATAATAGCATCTTATATTCAAACAAATCAAAAATGAAAAATTACCCAAATTTCTTTGAAGGATTACTAATCGTTTTAACACTTTTGTTTCTTTTGCCTCTTTCGGCGCAAGAAAAGACAAAACCCAATATTCTATTTATTGCTGTTGACGATTTAAAACCTATTTTAGGATGTTATGGAAATACTTTAATTAAAACCCCAAATATTGATAGATTGGCAAAGATGGGAACTGTTTTCATGAGTAATTATTGCCAACAAGCGGTTTGTGGACCAACAAGAGCGAGTATAATGACAGGAAAACGCCCAGATTATACTAAGGTTTGGGATTTAAAAACCAAAATGCGTGACATCAATCCAGATATTTTGAGTTTGCCTCAATATTTAATTACCCAAGGATATTCAACACAGGGAATAGGCAAAATCTATGATTCTCGTTGCGTCGATAAAAAAATGGATGCCCCTTCATGGAGCGTTCCATATTATAATTATTTCAAAACGGAAGAGCGTTATTATGCTAAAGAAACCGGAATGCCAATTTTAGGAGCTTACCAATTGTCTGAAACAAAAGAATTGGCTACTAAATATACTAAAGAAGGACAAGAGAAAGGTTTAGCCGATAAAGAATTGGATGATTATGTTTCAAAACTAGTAAAACCATCCGTTGAATCTGCTGATGTTCCTGATAACGCCTATAATGATGGAGCAAATGCTTTGAGAGCATTAGAAATTTTAGAAAAATTAAAATCAGATACAAAACCTTTCTTTTTTGCGGTTGGGTTTTCTAAACCGCACTTGCCTTTTGTAGCCCCAAAAAAATATTGGGATTTATACAAAAGGGAAGATATGCCTCTGGCTGCTTTTCAAGAAAAATCAAAAAATGGTGTAGATGTAGCCTATCACAATGCTGGAGAAATTAGAGCCTACACCGATATTCCACCCTTGTTGTCTTTTACGGATCAAAAAGATTTTGGATTGACTTTGCCTGTCGATAAACAAAAAGAATTAATTCACGGTTATTATGCTGCCGTTTCTTATACAGATGCTCAAGTCGGGAAATTATTAGATAAATTAGATGCTTTAGACTTAACAAAAAACACTATTATTATCCTTTGGGGAGACCACGGTTGGCATTTAGGAGATCATAATCTTTGGTGCAAACATACCAATTTTGAACAAGCTACTCGCACACCAATGCTTATTGCTGCCCCTGGAATTAAACCCTCAGTTACTAATGCGCCAACAGAATTTGTAGATATTTTTCCAACATTATGTGATTTAGCAGGAGTAGCAATTCCACAAACTTTAGACGGAAAAAGCTTGATGCCCTTAATGAATAAGAAAGCAAAATCAGTAAAAGATTTTTCTATAAGTCAATATCCACGTAGCGGAGCAAATACAGAAACGGAACGTCAAGGATATGCTTCTTCAAAAGTTATGGGATATTCTTTGAGAGATAAAAGGTATCGATATACTATTTGGATGAATAATAATTTTAGAAGTACGCAAGCCTTTAGTCAAGAATTTATTGTCGGAACCGAATTGTATGATTATGTAAAAGATCCCAATGAAACTAATAATGTGGCAGATGAAAAAGAGTATAAATCGGTTGCAAAGGATTTGAAAGCTAAAATGCTAGATTTTTTAGCGTCTCAAGTAAAGTAGATGTTCTAACAATGGCAAGAAATTAATTTATAATTTATAGTACCCTATATCTAAAAAAATATGAAATACACTATTTCAGTCATTTTTCTAATGCTTATTTTATTTATTAATACCCCTTACACAATAGTGGCTCAAACTATTATTAATAAAGAGGCTTTAATTAAAAAAAAGGGCGCTACAAAATCCTGCTGTACCGCTACTATACCTAATAGATTTGGAGTTAAAACGAAATCTAATTCTAAAGAAAAATTAATAACTTATACTCCTACAACTAGTCCTATGGGTATGGTTTGGATACCGGGCGGAACTTTTGCTATGGGAGGTGATAACGACCAAGCGCGTCAAGATGAATTTCCAAAACATGCTGTAAAAGTTAGTGGTTTTTATATGGATGTTACAGAAGTTACCAATGCGCAATTCGCAAAATTTGTAGCTGCGACTGGATACATCACAACCGCAGAAAAAGATATCAATTGGGAGGAACTAAAAAAACAATTGCCTCCAGATACAGAAAAACCAAATCCCGAAACGTTAAAAGCTGCTTCTTTAGTATTTGTTCCCACAGAGGGCGAGGTTAGTTTGCAAGATTACAGTCAGTGGTGGAGTTGGTCGCACGGTGCCGATTGGAAACATCCAAAAGGAAAAGATAGTAATATTGAAGGAAAAGAGAATTATCCTGTGGTTCATGTTAGTTGGGATGATGCCAATGCTTATTGCAAATGGGCACAAAAACGATTGCCAACCGAAGCCGAATGGGAATATGCTGCAAGAGGAGGACTGATTAAAAATGTCTATACTTGGGGAAATGAAAACGTAGATGAAGGCAAAGTTCATTGTAATATATTTCAAGGTAATTTTCCCTATAAAAATGAGGCAACCGATGGATTTATTGGATCAGCACCAGTGAAATCTTTTGCGCCAAATGGCTATGGGTTATATGACATTGCTGGAAATGTTTGGGAATGGTGTGCCGATAAATACAATAACACCTATTATGATTCCTTCAAAAAAGTTAAAGTAGCTTTAAATCCAAAAGGACCCTTAAAAAGTTACGATCCCGATGAGCCATTAGTAGCTAAAAGAGTTATGCGTGGCGGTTCTTTTTTATGCAATGAGTCTTATTGTAGTGGATACCGTGTTTCGGCAAGAATGAAAAGTTCAGCTGATTCTTCTATGGAACATTTAGGATTTCGATGTGTTTCTAATTAATTGAAATTAAAATGAAATTATTTTATATTTTTTTGATTGCATTAACGTCTGAAATTGCTGCTGCAAATAGTAATTCAACTTCAAATAGATGTTTGGAAGATTTTGCTATTATGAATAAAGATTCGATTGCATTAGATAATGCCTACATGCGTGTGCTTCGTGATGGAGCCGCTTGTACGTTAGCAAATACAGCAAATTTTGGAACAAGAATTATTGTTGCATTAGATAAAATAAAATTTAAAAGCAATCGAGGAACAATAAAGATTAATAGAGGTGAAATTGCCGTTTTTTTGGAGAATGAATTCTATGATTTGCCAAAAGGATCTTATTTTGAAATTGCATTAAAGAAAGACCATCCACCTTTGACAAAACCAAGTGAATGGGTAGAACCTTTAAAGAACAAAATTATATATGAGAATACTGAATTTCGAGTTTTTGAAGAACGACTAAATCCCGGAGATACTAGAGCATTACACAGCCATGCGCAAAGAGTGGTGGTTAGACTTAATCAAGTGCAATTAACCGATCCTCGATATTCTCCAAATGGTAAACCCGGCTCCGGAATTCAAGTTGCCAACACAGTAAAGTTTGCCGAACCAATGGTACATGTTACCAAAAATCTTAGTGACATTCCGTTATTTAATATTGTCATTGAATATAAAATTGAACATAAATAATTAGATGAAAAATAGATTGCAAAATAGCCTTTTTATTTTACTAACAGTGTTAACTGGTTCTATTTATGGGCAAGAATTCACTAGAGGAAAATTGCTTTATAGTAATGCTTTATCTAATTCAGAGTTGGTCAAAAATTGGATTTTAGAAGGTCCAGCAAAAATAGAGTTCAAAGACAATTGGATGCATATGTATTCGCCTAATGAAGAAGGGCATCATGTTTTTTGGTGTCCCGAAGATTTTCCTGGTAATTTCATTGCGGAATGGGAAGCTCAAAATCAGGAAATAGACGCTGGTTTGTGTATTGTTTTTTTCTCGGCTAAAGGATTGAAAGGAGAAAGTATTTTTGATGTTTCGATGCCCAAAAGAACCCTAGGAACTTTTACTGATTATACTAAAGGCGCCATGAATGATTACCATATATCCTATTATGCTAATGGAAGAGATAATCCAAACAGAGAAACCGCCAACTTAAGAAAAAACAAAGGTTTCAATTTGGTGCAAACAGGTGAAATTGGAATTCCAGTACAATCAACAGCAATTCATAAAATGAAATTAATAAAGCAAGAAGGTAAAATTCTTATGTTTGTGGATGAAAGAAAAGTTATCGATTGGACCGATGATGGAATCAAATATGGTAAAATTCTAGAGGACGGAAAAATTGGATTGCGTCAAATGCAATGGACTCATTTTGCTTACAGAAATTTTAAAGTTTGGGAAAACATAAAATCAACCGAAATAAATAAGATTAAATAGTACAACATGAAAAAAAAATCGATATTACTGCTAGGTTTAGCTAGTTTAGTTATTATTACAGCTTCTTCTTTTCAACTTTTGGACTCTAAATTAAAGAGCCATCAAATTGAAAAAAATGCCTATAAAAATGCTAAATTTACTAAAACCGATTTAGAATCTTTTTTATCAGATAGAGAAAACACTAATAAACCAGTTATAGCTTCATTAACAAAACAAGGAGTATTAGTAAACAAAACTACTAAAACATTGGCGCCAAATGCTAAGCCCAATATTCTTCTTTTTATAGCTGATGATATGACCTCTATAGATTGTGAACCCTATGGAAATAAAGACGTTCATACACCCAATCTAACAAAATTGGCAAATGAAGGTTTGTTGTTTGATAATATGAATAATGCTACTGCCATGTGCGGTCCCACTCGCCAAAGTTTATATACAGGGTTATTTCCAGTAAAAAATGGAAGCTATCCTAATCATGCTCAAGTATATGACAACATTGTTTCGGTTGTTCAACATTTCAAAAAAGTTGGTTATCGAGTAGCCTTGATAGGAAAACAACACTACGCGCCAATGGCAAACTTTCCTTTTGAATATTTAGGAGGAAGAAACAGTGATAATGGTGAAGGAAAAGATGTAGAACTTGCCGATGCAGAAAAATGGATTAATAAAGATATTTCAAAACCATATTTATTAATTGTTGCTTCAAATCAGCCTCATAGTCCTTGGAATAGGGGAGATGTAAAACAATATGATGCTAGCAAAATTAATATAGCTCCTTATATGGTTGATACAAAAGAAACAAGAAGTGATTTAGTGAAATACTATGCTGAGATTACTTATATGGATAGTCTTGTGGGAACTTGTACTAAAATGATAGATAATCAAAAGAATAAAGACAATACCTTATTCCTTTTTGCTAGTGAACACGGAAGTTCCATGCCTTTTGGAAAATGGACTTGTTATAATATGGGATTAAAATCCGCATTCATTGCCCGTTGGCCTAATGTGATTAAGCCAAATACCAAAACTGATATTTTAGCCCAATATATTGATGTAGTGCCAACGCTATATGAGGCAGCTGGAGGAGATCCAGAAGCCCTAAGAGGAGATAAAGAAGGGGAAATGAAACTAGACGGAAAAAGTTTCTATGCTACTTTAAAAGGAAAATCAAAAGAAGTACGCGAATACGTTTATGGAGTGCATACCACGCGAGGAATTAAAAACGGATCCGACAATTACCCGGTTCGTTCTATTCAAGATCATGACTATAAATTAATTTGGAATTTAAGTTATAACGAACCCTTTTTATCTTCTGGTTCGCAACCCAAAAACAAATTATATAATAGTTGGTTAAAAGCAACAAATACAACGCCAAAACAAGCAGCACATGCCAAATTATATAGAAATAGACCAGAGTTTGAATTGTACAACATCAAAAAAGATATTTATGAATTGGATAATTTAGCAGATGATAAATCGTTAACTTCTGTAAAAATTAAATTGGTTGCTGAATTAAAAAAATGGATGGATGAACAAGGAGATAAAGGTATTAAAACCGAAGCCGAAGCATTAAGACATTTAAAAGGAGATACTTTAAATTGGAAAACATCTGGAGATTAGTATATTTAACTTTTATTTCGCCCCTATATTTAATAAATTCAAAATGGTAAATCCAAAAGTAGTTATTTCGTTTCTCGTTATTTTTTTGATAGCAAGTAATTTGAAAGCTCAAATTAATAGCTCTAAAGAAAGTGATTTTCCAAAAACGCTAGCTATTGATGGAAAAGACTTGCAAAAAAATTATGATTTAATTCTTGCGAATGATGCAGATAAAGTTAGAGCACTAAAATCGCTTATAAAAAAAGTAGATAAATTAGTTTTAGAGGCAAAATTTTTTTCGGTATTGGATAAAAAGCAAGTACCACCTAGTGGTGACAAACACGATTATATGAGTACCGGTCCTTATTGGTGGCCAGATCCATCAAAGCCCGATGGATTACCTTATATTAAAAAAGACGGACAGAGGAATCCTACTTATTACGATATCTCCGATTCACAAGAATTAGACAAGCTTGAAGACGCCTCTTTATCATTGGCTTTAGCTTATTATTTTACAAAAGAGGTGAAGTATGCTAATTTTGCTTCAAAACTCTTAAAAACTTGGTTTTTAAATCCTGAAACACTACAAAATCCAAACCTTAATTTTGGGCAAGGAATTCCTGGTTTAAATACTGGTCGAGGAACAGGTATAATAGAAACTCGAGATTTGTTTTTAGCAATAGATGCCGCAATTTTAATTCAAAATACAGCCAATTGGAACACCAAAGACCATGAGGAATTAAAAAAATGGTTTTCTGAATATTTAACTTGGATGCTTGAAAGTCCAATTGGCAAAGAAGAAGCTGATTCAAAAAACAACCATGGAACTTTTTATAGTGAACAAGTAATTGCATTTGCACTATTTACTAATAAATTAGATGTAGCTAACAGTGAAATTGAAGTTTTTAAAAATAGAATGGTAAGCCAATTAAAGCCAGATGGGAGTCAGCCTTTTGAATTGGCAAGAACAAAATCATGGAACTATGTTAACATGAATTTATACGGCTATTTTTTAATCGCAAAATTGGCAGAAAATATAAATGTATCCCTTTGGAATCAACAAATAAGTGAAGGTAAAAGTCTGAGAAATGTCTTAGAATGGATTGTCCCTTATTTAAAAAATGAAAAAGTTTGGGAATATGAGCAAATTCAAAAAATTAGTTTTGGAGAAACGATTAAGATTTTAAAACTGGCTGCAAAAAAATATTCCAATCCTGAATATGAAGCATTGGCAAAAAAAATAGACTTAAAAACCTATCAATCTAATATTATTGAATTAACCTATTAATATGATTAAAGTCATGAATAAATTCTCTTTCACACTGGTATTGGTTGCATTTGCAACTATTTTTAGTGTTTCTGCTCAAAATAAAAAAGTTAAAAAGGAAACTTCAAAACCTAATATCATATACATTCTTGCTGACGATTTAGGTATTGGAGATGTTAGTTGTTATGGTTCGGATAATAATAAAACTCCGATTATTGATCAATTGGCAAAAGGAGGGATTAGATTTACCCATGGCTATACCGCACCACTTTGTGGACCTTCAAGAGCAATGATTCTTACAGGAAGATATGCATTTAGGACTGGTGCTGTAAATCAAGATATGGTTGGTGAAATTAAACCTGAAAATGAAGTATTAATACCTTCTGTAGTTAAATCTGCAGGATACATTACTTCTTTAGTTGGAAAATGGAGTCAATTTTCTAAAACTCCTGGAGATTTTGGATTTGATGATTATATTACCTTTCAAGGGAGTGGTTGTTATTGGGCAACTGAAAAAAAGAAAGCAGAAAATTACATAGAAAATGGAGTAAATAAAAAGTTAGACACTTTAACTTATATGCCCGACTTGATGCACAAACATTTAGTTGATTTTCTAACAGTAAACAAAGAAAAACCTTTCTTTTTATACTATTCCATGGTAAATGTTCATGCATTGATTCAGCGCACACCAGATAGTAAGCCAGGCAGTGACTTTTATGATGATAATATTGCCTATATGGATAAGTTAGTTGGAAAACTTTTAAATACGCTTGATGAACTAAAATTAAGAGAAAATACCCTAATCGTTTTAATGGGTGACAATGGAACCGCAAGTCAATATGCAGGGAGGAGTACAATTGGAGGGAAAGCACTTTCAGGCAAAAAAGGAACCATGCTAGAATGTGGGAGTTTAGTTCCTACCATAGCCAACTGGCCAGGAGTTATTGAAGCTGGTAAGGTGAATGATTTATTAATAGACTCAAGTGATATCTTGCCTACTTTTGCAGATTTGGCTGGGGCAAAGTTGCCAACAAAAAATATCATTGATGGTCGTAGTTTCTTGCCTCAATTATTAGGAAAAAAAGGAAATCCGAGAGAATGGATTTTTATTGAGTTAGGAAACAAATGGTATGTTCGAGAAGCTAAATGGAAATTAAATCGTGAAGGAGAGCTATTTGACATGAGCAATGCACCTTTTGAAGAAAAGTTGGTTACTGATATTAAAACCAATAAAGAAGCCAGTCAAGCGCATGATCGCCTTCAAAAAGTACTACAAGAATTGAGTCCTGAAAAAGGTATTTTAGACAATGCAGGTGGAAGTGGAAGACATGCTAGTAATGTGGATAAGAAAAAGGGGAAAGCAGAAGAATAATCCATTCGTCCATATAAGTTAGTCTTAAGCCTAACTAAAATAGTAAACAAAAAGGTATTCGAAAGAATGCCTTTTTTTATGGATAAAAGTATTAAGTTAGTATTTTAATTCTTCAAACATTTTTTACTAAATCATTATTAAATAAATACATATAACTTTACAGACTTTTATTTTTTTTATGAAAACTATAAAAAAGTAAATTAATAAATACAAGATGTACAATTTTTATACCATTAACGGATTTTTGTCTTACATAGAACCTATATTTTTACGCTTCAAATAAATTTTGTCATTTAACATTTTTTTATGATAATTTGCAATCTATAAACAAATTAATTAACCATTAAGTTATGAAAAAACCATTATTATTTTTTTTACTAATTTTCACTTCAATTTTATACAGCCAAGGTGATACTAAGAAAGTATCCGGAAAAGTTGTAGATGATAAAGGCATTCCAATTCCAAATGTTACTGTTACATTTGAAGATAAAGATGCCTTCACTGATTTAGACGGAAAATACACCATAGAAATAAAAAATTCTAAATCAATATTAAGATTTTCCTATCTAGGATTTGCCCCGCAAGTTGTGGTTGTAGGAAAAAATAAAGAAATTAATATTATGCTTCTTGAAGAAAAAAATCAACTTGACGAAGTCGTAGTTATTGGATATGGAACCCAAAAAAGATCCAATGTAACCGGTGCTATTTCCAAATACAAAAATGAAAAATTAGATGAAATAGCCGTTTCAAGACTTGACCAAGCTTTGCAAGGAAAAATTGCTGGGGTTCAAGTTCAAAATATTTCTTCTGAAGCAGGTGCCGATGCTAAAATTACTGTTCGTGGAATTAGTTCCATTAATGCAGGAGCAAATCCTTTAGTTGTTGTTGATGGTCAACCTATTCCAGACGGACTTGGCTCTTTGAATATGGCAGATGTAGCTTCCGTAGAGGTTTTAAAAGATGCCGCTTCTGCAGCAATTTACGGTTCTCGTGGAGCAAGTGGCGTAATATTAATTACCACCAAAAGCGGAAAGGCTGATAAAGTTAAATATACCTTTAAATATAGTACTGGATTTAAAAGTGCCTACAATACTTATAATCTTATGTCAACGACAGAGTACACTAAGTTACTTTATAGCGAACAGGCTCTGAGAAATGCTGATCCAGCGATTCAAGCAGAAGGGATTACTAATCCAAATGCATTAAATATTTATTACCAAGGTAGTTCTACAAAAGTTAATAACTTACTTGCAGCCTACATAGTAGAACAAACAATGCTTGGAGGAAAAGGATATGATTATCAAGATGAAGTTTTACGAACTGCTGAATTCAAAAATATTCAATTTAGTGCGACAGGAGGAACAAAAAGTTTGAAGTATTTTGTTTCAGGGGGTTATCAAGGAGATGAAGGGATTATGCTAAAAAGTAATTTCCAAAAATTCAATTTTAGAACTAAATTTGATATCGACCTAAGTAAAAAAGTTAAATTATCTGTTAACATTAACCCATCGTATAATAAAAAAGAATCTCCTTCTGAAAATTTGACAAATTTTTGGCGTTATCCAACATGGCTTCCTTATAAACACAATGATTTAACGGCAGCTTTTGTTAATCAAAATCCTCAATGGGCAGGAATTCAGCCAGGTGATTATGCCCATCCTCGACATTTCATTGGATTAACCTATAATGCAATTTATCCAAACGGCTCAATCTTATTAATGCCTGATGGCTCAACTTTCACTCCTGCAACTGGTTCTCCCTCCAATTCTGCTCAAAATAATCCAATGGCTTCTTTGTTGAGTCACGATATTAATGCAAAATCGTATGGCTTGCAAAGTGGCGCTACGTTAAATGTAAATTTACTTTCAGGTTTAGATTTCAAAACAATGAACACGCTATACATGAAATATGATACTAAGTTAGATTGGTCAGATAGAAATGCAGATGGTGATGGAATTGTTAACAAAGGTATTTACTATGATAATACATACATTGATTTATTAACTGAAAATACTTTGAATTATAAAAAAGAATTTGAAAATAATTCCTTAGAATTCTTAGCAGGATTTACGGCACAACAAACCAAGAGTACTAATACTCAAACTACAGGATTAGATTATCCAAGTGATAATATTACCACATTAAACAATGCTCTATTTATTGATAAATCAGGTACTTTTGGATCTAAAAATCAAGTGGGGTTGCTGTCTTATTTAGGTAGGATAAACTACGCATATAAAAGCAAATACCTTCTCTCTGCGAGTTATCGTACAGATGGTAGTTCCTATTTTGGACCAGGAAGAAAATGGGGAAGTTTTCCAGCGGCTTCTATTGGATGGGTTATAAATAAAGAATCGTTTTTAAATAAAGTTGATTGGCTTAATAAATTGGCTTTAAGAGCTAGTTATGGTGTTTCTGGAAATAATAGAATTTTGAATTATGGTTATCAAAATTTATTATCATCTGCTAATTATTCATTCGGACCTGGAACAGGTACTCAGACTGGTGGTCAAGTTGGAAATCCTAATATAAATGCTAATGAAGACATTACATGGGAAAGTACCGCTCAAACAAATTTTGGTCTTGATGTAGCATTATGGAATAACAGATTTAGTTTGTCAGTAGATGTTTATAATTCGGTAACAGACAAATTACTTTTGCAACAAGCTACAATGGCTTTTTCAGGTGTGCCACTTTCATGGAATAATATTGGAAGTCTTTACAATAAAGGATATGAATTTGAATTAGCGGCTACAATTTTAAAATCCAATAACTTTAAATGGTCAACTACTTCTAATTTATCACATACACAAAATGAAATTAAAGAGCTAGGCAATGAAGCTTACTTACTTAATTATGGTGAAAGAAATGAAATATACAAAAGCGTTGTTGGTGGTCCTTTAGTTCAATTTTTTGGATACAAAACAGACGGTATTTGGATTTCTCAAGCGCAAATTGATGCTTCTGGTTTAACTTCAAATTTACCATCTGTCTTTAAACCTGGTGGATTAAAACTTGTTGATGTAGATGGAAATGGTGTTATTGACACTAATGACAGAACAATAATTGGTAATCCCTATCCAGATTTTACATGGGGATTTACAAATAATTTCACCTTCAAAGCATTTGATTTTAGTTTTACCTGGCAAGGTGTTCAAGGAGGAGAATTAATTAATGGTGATGCTAATTATAGCGAAACCAAATCAAGAAACACTAATTATAATTCAAATCGTTGGGTTAGCCCCGACAATCCTGGTGATGGAAAAACACCTTATGAAGAAATTGGTTTTAACTGGATGCTTACCGATTATGTTGTAGAAGACGCTTCTTATTTTGCGCTTAGAGAAGTTAATTTAGGTTATACATTACCAGTTTCT
>Ga0114958_10000411_pt1 | contig 36408 bp, 21 predicted proteins | sample C_130208_EF_Meta_FD_89577 | JGI IMG/M metagenome (GOLD analysis project Ga0114958, IMG submission 89577) | Freshwater microbial communities from Lake Croche, Canada to study carbon cycling - C_130208_EF_MetaG | ecosystem: Environmental > Aquatic > Freshwater > Lake | place: Lake Croche, Canada... | reverse complement strand
CTTCCATAATTAGTAACCATGGCTAAAAATTCACCTTTAAATTTCCACGTACTATTTCCTGCAATAGACAAAGTTTCAAATGGCTCCGTAAGTTGTGACCACTCTGTAGGTAGTTCATTTAATGGAGCATTTGAATAAGCGCCACTAAATAAAGATACCACATCCCATGCATTTCTTGCAGGTGGTGTTGGGGCGGCTGTAGTTGGAGCTTGTGCTATTGGAGCAGAAACTACAAAACTTGCAGTTATTGACCCAGAAGTATAATTTCCAGAAGCAGCTTGATTCGCGGTGATTGTAGTTGTACCAATACCAACAATGTGAATAGAACTACCATTTACTACAGTTGCCACAGCTGTATTACTACTTGAGTAAGTAAAAGTTCCTGGGCTAGTACTTGTTGGAGGAGTAATGGCAAAATCAGCAGCTCCAGTTGCTTTTGCAGGAATAGAAAAACCACTTAATGCAGGAGCAACAGTTATTACCGCGTTTCCAAAATACATATTATCAACATAAGCAGTTCCGCTATTGTTTCCTACTAATATAATCTGGGCAATGTGAGCTCTAGTAGTCAATCCTGTAAAATCAGATAATAATAAATTATAACTATTCCAACCATTTTGTGTTGGAGTTAGATCAATTTGATGTTCTTTATCATCTCCACCACCATAAGCACCATCAGCACCAAAATCTACTAATTTGACACCAAAAGAGGTCATGTTTGGAGTATACATATCAATATGAAACAAGTTCATTCCTGTAGCATCGATAGGGCTTGATACAGTTTCAATACCTACATAAGCAAGATTGGTATATTTAAGAGTGTTATTTCCAGATAAAACTACACTGTTAAGTGTTGCCGCTGACCAACTTGTTCTGAAAGTATCTACTGTCGCTAATTCAATTGTTGGGTAAGCATCAGTATATATACCTATAATATTGGCAGCAGCAATTGTAGGATTTGGAGCTTGCGGAGTAGTGTCAACTGCTCCTTCTTTTGCCAGTGTAAAACGCCACCAACAACAACCAACATTTATATCTACTACTAATGCTGAGGAGGTTAGAGATCCTATCTGATAGGTTATAGCACTTGGTGCTGCACTTGGGCTATTAATTTCACTGCCATTAATGACTTTGGCTAATCCTAAATAGGCTCCAACACCGGTAAGTGTTAGTGTACTTGCGGTAGAAGAATAAGTAGCAGCATTTGAACCATTATGAGGTGCAACTGGCGTTCCACATGAATCAGATCCGCCTTGCCATCCTTCAATCCAAGTTTCAGTACCTTGAACATTTTGAAATGTTCCATTAGCATTAAATTTGTATTGATCATCAAAAAAACAGGCTCTTTCTCCAGAACTAACTGAAAGAGAGTAATAGTCTGCGGTCCCTTGATTTGGTCCAACAGCTATTGAGGTCACTTTCCATGTTCCGGTAAGTGATTGCGAATACCCTAATGAAATTGTCATCAGGAAAAATAGTAATAGTAATTTTTTCATTGAGTTATATTTTAAGATTTGAGTTGTAAACATAAAGAATAAGAAAGTACAATCGAAAACGTTTGCGTATACAAAAACTATACAAGTAATAAATTTTTATATAATCAAACAAACCCTTTTAAATATTAGGATTAAGGCACATACAATTAGAAGTGCTTTTTTTTAATGTTTAGTTGATGTATGGGTAAATATTTAATAAATAGGTTAAATAATAAGAATTTAATAAAAATAAAAAGTGTATTTTTAAACATATTTAATTATTAATACTGTATTTATTATCTAAATTATTTTTTATTTTGATGGCATTAGAGCAACTTTTATGTATTATCTAAATATTTACATAAATAATTTATATAAAAAAACCAACATAAATGTTGGTTTATATTATTTTATATGTAGCAGAGTTTTATATCTATACTAAATATTGCTTATTGGTATATTCTAACATAATCAACTTCCATAGCACTTTGTGTAAAACTAGGATCAATAGCTGGCTGCATAGCAACATTTAATAGAATATATTGTGGTGTATCAAATGGCCATGTAGAGGCATCTTTAATTGATGGGTTATAAGTATAATGTACAATACCGTCTACACTGAACACCATTTTTTGAGAAGTCCATTCAAGGGTGTAAACATGAAAGTCGCCTGAAGCTGTGGCGATTGTTTGACCTCCAAGATTAACAGTATTCCCATAGCTTGATGGTGTATGCATCGCACTTTGAACATAATTTTGATTGTTTCCCCAATGCTCGATAATATCTATTTCACCACAAGCTGGCCAATTCGTCGTCCCATATGTACTTGTCCAATAGGCCCCTGGCTCGATGATATTTTTGCCTAACATCCATATGGCAGGCCAAGTCCCACCTCCAATTGGCAATTTGGCGCGCACTTCAACGCGTCCATAAGTAAATGCAAATTTTGAATTTAATCTAGCAGATGTATATTGTTTAGTGACTCCTTGGTCTGTAAAAGTTTCTTTTTTAGCAACAATTTTTAAAGTGCCACTACTTACATTTGAATTAACCTGACGATTAGTATAATGCTGAACTTCTCCATTAAACCAACTGTCACCATTTACTAACTGTACTTGTTGATGCCAATTTGATGAATTTATGGCTCCAGTGACATTAAACTCATCTGACCATACAAGAGTGCTGAAAGTAGAACATGAGCCATAAACATATTGGCTATTACAATACGAAACTATTTTACTAATAGTTCCGCTTTGATCAAAAGGCACATTAATCCATTGACAAGAATTAGTTCCAGTAAAAAATTCAACTGATAAATAATGTGTGCCTGCGGTCCAATTTATTTGTGAAAAATTACCCGTTGTAGCTATACCAGTACCAATCATAATAGTAATATTACCTTGACTATTTGTTAACGGATGTTGAATTTCAGAATATACTATTGCTCCAGTTGCAGAATTTAACTTAATGTTAAATCGCAACGAAATAATTTGATTGTTTACTAATTGACCATTATTATATCTGATTGTTGACTGATAACTAAATTGTGCATTTACAAAAAGTGAAGTTATTAATAAGATCAGTGTAGCAAGTTTTTTCATAACAGAATATATTTATTTTTACAAATTAAATAAAGCTTCACAACATGTAGATTTATTTATTGTATAAATAAACTATACAGATGCAAAATAAAATGACATGTTTATTTATAATTAAAAAACAAAAAGCCCCAAGAAATGCTTGGGGCTTAATATTAGTTTTTCTTAATTACTACTTTACAATCAAGAATTCTGAGCGTCTGTTTTGTGCATATTGCTCATCAGTACAAGCTGCGCCACAATCTACTTTTGGTTCTAATTCTCCCATTCCTTTTCCAGAAATTCTGCTAGCTTCTATGCCTTTAGAAATAATGTACTGAACGGTTGATTTTGCTCTTCTATCAGATAATGATAAGTTATATTGGTCACTTCCTCTGTTATCCGTATGTGATTTGGCAAAAATGACCATTCTATCATTATTTTTCATTACTTGAACTAATTTATCCAACTCAAAAGCGCCTTCTTGCGTGATGTTACTCTTGTCAAATTCAAAATAAATAGGTTTTAAGATAACCTCTGTTTCGGTAACAATAACATCTATTGGTTGTAATGCAGCATCCACTTTTGTTGTTGTCCCTTTACTTTTAGTTACTGCAAAAGTGTTACTTTCAAAACCATCTTTTGAAGCTTGCACCACATAAGCTCTGTCACACTCTACCATGTATTTCACTTCCCCTTTTTCGTTTGACGTTTCTTTAGCAATGACATTCTTTTTGTCATCCAAAATAGCTACGCTAGCATTGGCTAGGATTTCGCCAGTTTTTGCATTAGTTACCACTATAGAAACATCAACTCCACAAATAGGAGTTACGGCAAAGATATCGTCATTGCCATTTCTGTTACTAGATAAGAAACCTACTTTTTTACTTCCGTTAAATGTGAAAGCAAAATCGTCTTTTTCTGAATTTATAGGTTTGCCCAAATTAGAAGCTTCGCCTTTAGTCAAATCAATTTGATAAATATCTAATCCTCCAAAACCTTGTCTTCCGCTTGAGGCAAAGAATAATGTTTTGTTATCATCAGCAATAAAAGGGAAGCTCTCATTGCCTTCTGTGTTTACTTTTACACCTAAATTTTGAGGTTCTCCATAGGTTCCGTCAGCATTAATACTTACTTTCCAAATATCTGTTCCTCCTATACTTGATGGCCTATTTGATGAAAAATATAATGTTTTCCCATCACGACTTAAACTTGGATTACTGTTTGAAAAAGTTTTATCATTAAAAGGTAAAGCTTTAATATCGTCCCATTTATCACTTTCTCTTGTTGCTTTAAACAGATAAACTTGACCAAATTTAGCATTAGCTTTTTTGTCTTTCTCTGATACTTTTTCTTTGAAACTCTCACTAGCAAAATAGATAGTTTTACCATCATTACTTAGGGTCAATGGGCCATCATGCCATTTTGAATTTAATTCAGTAACTGTCATAGCATTGGTTATAGTGCCATCGGAGTTATAATCTGCTTTGTAAATATCTAAGAAAGGTTCATCGGTCCAACCGTAGTTTTTACGGGCACCATTTCTGGCGCTAGCAAAATATAATGAATTATTATAAAGTACTGCGCCAAATTCTGATTTATCACTGCTAATATCAGAAGATTTTACATTATACTGTTTTGCTTTGTCAAACAATCTAGGGATGTAATTTGGGTTTTCTTTGAAAGCTTTAGCACGGTTATCATTTGGTGCTGCTGTGGCAAATTTTTGCATTTGTTTGTTCGCTTCTTCATATTTTCCGTTGGCTTTTAACATTTGAGCGTAACGATAATAGGTTTCTGCATCTTGACTAGTTTCTGTCGCTTTTGCATACCATTTTACGGCTTCTTTTGAATTGAACATGTTGTAGTAACTATCTGCTAATTGCTTATAAACATAATCAGAAGATTTTTCGTTCTCAATAAGTTTTAGATAAGCTTTTGCGGCATCAATATATTCATATCTGTCGAATAATTTATCAGCTGATTTCGTGTCTTTGTTTTGCGCCGACATAGTAAAACTAATGGCTACGAAACTAATTGCTATATATAAGTTTTTCATTTTTAAGGTTTCTTAATAGGTTAGAAATATCTTGGTGAACGTGATACTTTTTTCGGGAAATTCAAATCGAATAACAACATTACCTCGTGAGAAGCTGGTGTAACTATATTTAAATCTGAAATAATATGATCGTATGCGTAACCTATTCTTAAACTTGGAGTAACAGCAAAATTTACCATTGCTCCGAAGGAATCTTGTAATCTATAGGTTGCTCCTAATTCTAATTTATCATACAACATAAAGTTTGTAGAAACATCAAAAGAGGTTGGCGCATTCAATGATGATTTTATCATGGCAAAGGGTTTGAATTTTAAATTTGGATTCAAATCAAATACATATCCTCCTGTTAAGAAATAATGCAACTCTTCTGATCCATATTTTCTTCCATCAAAATCTAAATATTTTGTTTTTAACATATTTGGAACAGAAAAAGCTACATAATATTTATCTGTATAATAGAAAACCCCTGAACCAACATTTAAGAATGTTGCGCTAGGATTTGCTCCTCCAAAAACCCCATCGTTTACATCTGGTAAAGATGTATAAATAGTAGTAAAATCAATTTTATGCATGGTTAAACCCGCTTTTAAACCAAAAGCTAACCTACTTTCGCCTCCTAAGTTTAGGGTATAGGAGAAATCTCCATAAAAATTGTTCTCTTCAACAGGTCCAATCTTATCGGAAATTACAGAAAGTCCTAAACCAACATTTCTTCCCACAGGGCTGTGAATAAAAAAGGTTCCTGTTGTTGGAGCATCTTCTATTTCTACCCATTGTTTTCTGTATAAAAATCCTCCTGATAAGCTTTCTTTTGAACCCGCATAGGCTGGATTAATGACCCCCATATTATACATATACTGTGTATAATTTGGGTCTTGCTGCGCTTCTACTTTCGTAAGTATCGATAAGGCTAATATGGCAATGAAATATAGTTTCTTCATTTTGTTTTTTTTTATTTTGAATGCAAATTGATATTGTCCTATTGTGCTCTGTTGATGTATATCCATCCTGATTTATTTTGACCATTATCACGTGCAATAACATAATAATAGGTTCCATCAGGAAGTTCATCCCCTGTATTAGATTGGCCACCCCATTCATTGGTGTAATCATTTTTATCATAAACTTTTAAACCATATCTGTTGAAGATAGTCAATTTCTTAACATTAAACCCTGATAGGTCAAAAGTATCGTTCTTCCCATCATTATTAACTGAAATTCCTTTTTGAATTACACAATTTATTGAGTCAACAGAAACTGGCAACGAAACGCTTGAACAACCATTTGTTGTTACAGTTACAGTGTAAGAACCTGTTTCGGTTACAGTAATACTTTGCGTATTTGTTCCAACAACTTGGCCAGAACCATTGCGCCATGTATAAGTAGCAGTTTCAAGATTAAATGAATTATCAATAGGTAACGCTGTAAGTATGTAATTATTACTTTGACAACCGCTCTCCACATTTATTTGTACAGGCGCAGTTATAACAACCGTTGTAGTACTTGGGGTTGTTAGCTCACAATTAGCTGCGTTAGCAACTACAGTATAGGTAATAGAATAAGATCCTGCACTACTGTTACCAAGATCTATCTCTCCAGTATTTGGGTTAATATTTAAACCTGTTGTTGAAGAATAAATTCCTCCCGAAGTAAACCCTATTGAAGAAGTATTAGGAAGTGGATTTGATCCGCCAAAACAAAATGGTGAAGCATAAGAAATGTTTGTCCCTAATGTAACCATTGATTTTATAGTGATTGAAGCAGTCGAAGTTCCTCCTGCTAAACAAATTGAATTGTTTGGATTTACATGATAAGATACCGTGTAAGCACCCGGTGCAGAAGTAGCAAGATTAATTAATCCTGAATTTGCATCAATGATTAGTCCTGCTGGTGTTGCACTAAATTCTCCTCCAGTAGTAAACCCACTATCGGTAATTGGTGTTGGATTCGTCGTGTTATTTTTACAAACAGGAGTAGTGTAGCTAAATCCTAATACTGTTGGAGTTAATGTTACAGCATTGATAGTTACTGATTCAGAATTTGAATAACATCCAGTAACTAAATCATGAACCTTAATGGTATGATTTCCTGGAGCAACTCCTGCAAAAGTAGTACCTAATTGATAAGTCCCATTATCTAAACTATATTCATAATTACTAGCACTTAGTGTATGTTGACCAATGTTAGAATAATCTACAACAGAAGCAACATCATCTATTATAAACCAATCAGCAGGGTTCCATGTAAGACTTGGAACTGAAGCTGTAGGCAATCTTCTGTAAGTGTAACCTGGTTGCCCTAGGGGTGTAAAACTAACACCTGCAGTATCTCCCCATAAATCAATATCTAGGCCAGTGTCAACTTTAGTTAATCTAATGTTATCATTATTATTAACTCCATTACAACCAGAGAAAACTAAATTTGGAATTACACCGCCTTGATTAGAAGCAGAACCAATAGCAATAACAACTGTACTATTATTGTTTATAATACCTGATAAAGCGTTATCACAAGAAGAATTTACAGTAGCTGAACCGTTATTGTAGGTATTTAATTTATAATTACTTAAATCAACTGGCGAACCTGTTCCATTATATATTTCTACATATGTTAGAGCTCCTAAACCATTTGGGGCATCTGTTACTTCAGAAATAAATAAGTTTGCAGGTAAACCACTTCCTGACCCATTAAGAGGACTAGTCACTTCAATCGTGCCCGTTGGAATCGCACAAGTTGGTTGAGTAACATTCAGAGTTGGAATCGGAGCTGCATTTATAGTAACGGTAAATGATTTTTCATTCGTACAACCATTATTATTTACATAAACATAAATAGTTTGTGGAGATGTAATAGGAGCCGTAATATCTATAGGAATTCCTAATCCACCCGATTGAGAGTAATAGCTACCAACGCTTAATACTGGTAATGTATAAGTATTACATACCGATACAGCGGCAGGTTGAGGTATATTTGGTACACCTATTATTTCAACTTGAGTTGAAGGATTACCTAATGAGCAAACACCTGTTCCTGGAAGTGAATAAATTACATTATATATGCCAGGGGAACTCAAACTAGGATTTATAGTTCCATTTGCAGGATTAATGCTTAATCCTACGTTTGGTATAGCTGAAAAAGTACCTCCAGTAGCTCCAGAAATGTTTACATTTTGTAATGATGTGTTACTTTTACAGTATGTAGTGGAATTATATGAAATCGTAGCTGTTGTTGGTTCTACAATACTAATGTTATAACCTCTTTGTTTTTCAGCACAGGTTGAGGTTGCAGCCACAGTGTTTAACACTAAATAATTACCAGGTGAACTGGCAGCCAAATTAATTTCACCTGTAGATGAATTAGCAAACACTAGTCCTGTTGGAGAAGCTGAAGATAAAGTAAAGTCACCAGCCACAGAACCTTGACTAACAACTGCTATTGGGTTTTGTGCTCCAGGTGATTTACAATATGAAACAGGATTATAGTTAAAATAAGCATCTAGGCAACATTCATAAAATCCTGCGCCAGGACTTGTTGCATTAGTTTGCGATAAACTAATATAACCCGGATCATCCGAAAAATTTGTTATTAAAATAACATAAACTTGTCCTGCAACTGCATTTACAATATTCAATGTTTCTGTAGCTGCTATAGAGAAACTACAACCAGTGGTTTGAGATATTGGTACTCCAATACCTGGAGTTAAAGTTGGTGGATTACCTATAGCGGCACAAGCAGCAGCTTGACTTGGAAATGGCCCCCAAGCGGCATAATCAACATCTAAATTTGGCGCTCCTCCTTGAGTTGTTGATTGAGTTAACAACAAATTAATAGGCCCTGAAGTTAGTACATTAATTGTATAATAAGAAGGATTTGGTGAAGACAAAAGACACCCAATATCGCCTTGATCATCAACACCTGTTGTGTTCTGATAACTCAAATTTTGACATGCTCCTTGACCAGATATACAACTTGCAGGAGTAGAAATACACAAATTAAAGTTGACATCTTGTGGCGTACTTGAATTAGAATAAACTCTAATGTAATAAGTTTGTCCTAATGTTAAACCATTCACAATTCCGCTAGTTGTCAATGCTGCACTACAAAATACTTGAGTAAGAGTTCCACAGCTACCTGAGTAAATAGCAAAATTTAAATTAGTTGTTGTGCCCACAATATTTTGAAGTGATACTGAAAGGAAAGGATTAGAAGCAACAAATTGGAACCATACATCATCGTCTGCTGTACCTAAACAAGGAGCAATAGGTGCAGGTGGACTTGCAGTTGCACCATTTATTGTTCCCGGGGTAACTTGTTGACATATTGACGATTGGTTGACTGGAGCAAAAATAGCACCAGAACAATTATCATTAATAATAAGTGTGGTAAAGTTAACCCCACTTGACCACTCACTAGTTCCAGTGGTAGTACAAATTCCTCTAACATAAAAAGTATATTGATTTCCTGGATTTAAACCAGTATATAAAACAGGATTTACAGAAACAATGGCTCCTGTTGATGATTGAGTAGGTGCAGAGGAGCCAAATGGCACTACTAAAACTTCCCACTGTGTAACACTGGTGCTTGGCTCTGTCCAACCCAATAAGGCCGAAGTAGAAGTAACCTCTGTAGCTGTTAAACCAGTTGGTTCTAGACAAGGTGGTAAATCTTCAATAATTACATTATCAATGTATAATCTCCAGCCGTCTAATCCGCCAGCTGGCACCTGCCAAGCAATATTAACTGGTCCTGAGTAACCCGCCAAGCTTACAATTTTTTGAGCATATGAAGTATTACTATATGTTGAAAGCGGAATAAGTGTATTTGTTAAATTTGCGGGAGCATTTCCAGTAGTGGAAATCATCACTCTAAAATCGTTTGGTTCAGAAGCAGATTGTACTCTATAATGAAATTTCAATCTTTGATTTCCATTTAATATTATCTGTGGTGATATTAACCAATCATTATTTGCTCCTGCATTAAAATCTGTCGATATAGCAGCAACCTCATTCCCTTCAAATGGATTTGTTGTGTAATCCATATTCCAAGTATCAAAATCATTATTGACATTTAATACCGTCCAACAAGATTGTGTTGTTGAAGTACTATTAAACCCTTCTTGAAAAGGAACATTGAAGGCTCCACACTGTGTTGTAAAAGTTATAGGCCCAGACCAAGGACTACTGTCTGAAGTCAAACAAAACGCTCTAACATATACATCATAACATGTTGCAGGTGTTAATCCTATAAAATTATATGGATTAGAAGTAGTATTAATAAATCCTGTAGTTCCCGCTGAAGGAGCAGTAGAACCACAAGGTAAAGCTAATACTTGCCAAGCAGATTCTGTATTCCCGTTTGTCCAAGAAACAGTTGCAGATGTAGATAAAACATTACTTGAAGCTAAAGCAGTTGGTTCAGGACAAGTTGGTAAATCTTCAATAATTACATTATCAATGTATAATCTCCAGCCATCTAATCCTCCAGCAGGCACCTGCCAAGCAATATTAACTGGTCCTGTGTAACCCGACAAGCTTACAATTTTTTGAGCATATGCAGTATTGTTGTATGTTGACAGTGGTATAAGTGTATTTGTGAAATTTGCGGGAGCATTTCCAGTGGTGGAAAGCATCACTCTAAAATCGTTTGGTTCAGAAGCAGATTGTACTCTATAATGGAATTTCAATCTTTGATTTCCATTCAATATTATCTGTGGTGATATTAACCAATCATTGTTTGCTCCTGCATTAAAATCTGTTGATATCGCAGCGGCCTGATTACCTTCAAATGGATTTGTTGTAAAATCCATATTCCATGTATCCGTATCATTATTGACGTTTAAAACCGTCCAACAAGTTTGTGTTGTTGAAGTACTGTTAAACCCTTCTTGAAAAGGAACATTGAAGGCTCCACACTGCGTATTGAACGGAAATGGCCCCGCCCAAGCACTAAATGTACTATTGCCACAGTCAGCTCTTACATAATATTGATAGGCTGTGCTTTGAGTTAAACCAGTTACTAAATAATTTGAATTTGTGTTTGCTGTCACACCAGAACCAGAAGGAATAGCCGATCCAGCAGTTTGAACAGCTACCTCCCATGAAGTAGCTCCTCCGGGATTTGCCCAAGATAACTGTGCAGAGGTTTGAAATATAGATGATGCTGATAAAGTTGTGGGAGGAGCACAATTTACAGCTTGAATTGTTAATGTGTAAGCCGTTGTTTGTGGAGCAGCCCATGTTGAAATTACAAAATAATAAGTAGATCCTGCTGTTACTGGCAAGTCAAATGCTCTAACATCTGTACTACTATTTGCAACACCATTAATACAGCTAACGCCAATATTTGCGCAACTGTTGTAAGCAAAAATTCCCGAAAAGGTATCAGATGGTGTCATAGAAACATTAATGACTCCTGTTGTAGTTGCCGTGTAAGAATATACAACATCATTCCCATTTAAAAAACCATTTGTAGAACCACATCCAGATGCTCCAGGACTTCCTTCTATGGCAGGATTATCTGAATAATTTGCGGTATTGTCGGTTGTAAAAAAAGGTAATGAAGTAACAACTATTGGTGCAGTACAGCTTATTCCTGGTGTTGATGTTGAAAATGGAAATGGACCAACCCATAAACTACTGGCACCTGAACTACACAAAGCCCTAACAAAGTATTTATAATCAGTTGAAGGTGTAAAAGCAGCTCCAGCAGTTGTAGCAGTTACAGCATATGGTAATGTTCCATTATAAAAAGTTCCTACCCCCGTTGGAGTACCTGTTGCAGGTATTACTTCAATTTCCCATGAAGTAGCTCCGCTTGGATTTCCCCAAGTTAAATTTGCTGAAGTTTGTGTTATTCCATTGGCAGCTAGTCCCGTTGGGTCTAGACATTGTTGAACAATACTAACATTATCTACTAGCCAACGATCTCCTGCGCCATTAATACCACCTGCAAGTTGGGTATGAACTCTAACAAATGATACATAAACTTGTTGATTTGCATAAGCAGATAAACTAACTATTTTTTCTTCATATATATTAAATGTAGCATTCAATGATGTTTCATCCCATTCTTGTACCAAAACATAAGCCGAAGGATTAGTTTGTGATGCAGTTGATGGAGCTACTCTTATTTGATATTTAGTTCCTTGATTACCATTTGCAAAACTCCTTGTAAAAAAACGAATTTGACCATTTGTTGGAATTGTAACTAGTGGAGTAGCTAAATAATCCTGAGATGTAAGTCCTTCAGTGCCCAAGTTTTCTCTGTTGATATAAGCAGCATTGTTTCCTTGATACACAGTTGGAGGAGTAGCAACAGCGTTATTTATTCCCCAGCTTTGATTCGTACCAACACCGTTGTCAAATACTGCCCAAGTTGAAGGAATACCGCTTTCAAATCCTTCCAAAGCCAACTGTGAATAGCCAGAAAACGAGAAGAATGATATCAACAGTAATAATATAATTTTTTTCATGCGATAAAAATTTAGTAGATTGATTTTATGTTTTTCAAAATTTTGAAATTCAAATTTAGTAAAATTTCTGAAATAAGAAACCTTTACTATAATTTTTGTAGTAAGAAAAATTTTTAGCATCATTATTTCGTTAAACAATTATTAATTTATTTCATTTTCAAATCGCTATTTTTGTAACTTAATTAGATGAAATGTTAGAAAAAGAAATACTAAATTTTGAAAGAACGGTTATTGTTGGAATAATTACTCAAAATCAGAGTGAAGATAAATTAAATGAATATCTTGATGAATTAGATTTTTTAACTTTTACTGCTGGCGGTCAAGTGATTAAAAGATTTTCTCAAAAACTTGAAAGACCCAATCCTAAGACTTTTTTAGGCACAGGAAAAATGGATGAAATCAGTCATTACATTAAAGAAAATAATGTTTCTACTGTAATTTTTGACGACGAACTTTCTCCGTCTCAACAGAAAAATATTTCCAAAATTTTAGATTGTAAAATTTTAGACAGAACAAATTTAATACTAGATATTTTTGCTCAAAGGGCAGAAACTTCTTATGCTAGAACTCAAGTGGAATTGGCTCAATGTCAATATTTATTACCTAGACTATCTGGAATGTGGACTCACTTAGAAAGGCAAAAAGGAGGAATTGGTCTTCGTGGTCCTGGAGAAACAGAAATTGAAACCGACAGACGAATTGTAAGGGATAGAATTGCCCTTCTTAAAGAAAAAATAAAAACAATTGACAAGCAAATGTCTGTCCAAAGAAGTAATCGGGGCGCAATGGTTCGTGTGGCTTTAGTGGGTTATACCAATGTTGGAAAATCAACTTTGATGAACGTGATTAGCAAAAGTGACGTTTTTGTAGAAAATAAATTATTTGCCACATTGGATACAACCGTTCGTAAAGTGGTTATTAAAAATTTACCTTTTTTACTTTCTGACACCGTTGGTTTTATTAGAAAACTGCCTACTCAATTAATTGAATCTTTTAAAAGTACCCTTGATGAAGTTCGTGAAGCAGACTTATTATTGCATGTAATTGATATTTCTCATCCTGATTTTGAAGAGCACATCAATTCTGTAAATCAAATTTTAGAGGACATCAAAAGCAATCACAAACCCACCATTATGGTTTTTAATAAAATAGATGCTTACAAACATTTAGTAATAGAATCTGATGACTTAATTACTGAAAAAACAAATAAGCATTATACGCTTGAAGAATGGAAAACAACCTGGATGAACAATGCAGGAGAAAAAAATACTTTATTTATTTCAGCAACTAATAAAGAAAATTTCGAAGAATTTAGAGCAAAAGTATATGAAGCTGTGAGAGAAATTCATATAACACGTTTCCCTTACAATAAATTTTTATACCCCGATTATGCGAATGCTGTAGAAAATTAAATTATTTGAAATACCAAATATAACCTACGTTAAACGAAGTTAACCAGTCATTTGATTTGTTTTCAGGATAAAGAGTCTTATTTGGATTCATACCATCAACCCAGTCAGAAAAATAACATTGTAGCCTTAAATCTAAAACTAATGAAGTATAGGTTGTTAACTTATACCTTGACCCAATACTAGTTGATAAAGAGGGAACTATTCCATTACTTTTTGGTCTAATCCCTCCATTTAAATATTTAATTGGAGTACTTATCGGAGTATCTAATGAACCTAAACTAGAACTTATGTTAGTTGAATAATTACTTATTTGACCTCCAAAACTAACGTAAGGAATTAATCCATCTTCTCTCGTATTATCATCTTGACCAAATGGATAATACTCTAATTGAACTCCAAAAGTTTCTGCCTGAACATTTCCTTTCATAGCCCTTAATTGTGTTGCTAAAACACCTTGGCTAGATTGGTCAACCCACTTACCATAGTGCGTTAAATCACAATTCATATAAGATAGTTCTAATCTCAATTTAAAATAATCGGTAAGATTAGAATAATTGTTGTCAAATGATAAGAAATAAACCCCTGTAACAATATAACCGTTGTTTTGAATATAATTTTGAAAATTACCTCTTTCTCCAAAATCAGATTTAAAATTTGCTACTCCAGCTGTTATACCAATTTCGCCATACAAACGATCAAAGAATTGGGCATTTAAGCTTGCTGCAGTAAATACTAAAACAATCGTTATTAAGATTTTCTTATACATGAAATTTTTCAGCTCAATGAAAAGCAAATATATAAAAATAGCTATCAAAAAAAAATAATTTAACCCTAAGAGCCAAAAAGTCATAAATTAATACAAATACCCTTCAGTGATAAAGAAATTAATTTTAATTGCCATCAGAAAAATAGAATTTAAAAATTATGCCAATATTTCAATAAAATGTATATTTGTACGATTTTACGAAAACGTTTTCTTAAAAACAGTAATACTATAATTTTATGTCACAAAGTGTTAACTCATTTATCGAATTGGTTGCTAAACGAAATGCTAACGAGCCTGAATTTATGCAAGCCGTTTTAGAAGTTGCTGAAACAGTAATTCCTTTTATTGAACAAAATAAAAAATACCAAAACAAAATGCTTTTGGAAAGAATGGTCGAACCAGAAAGAGTGATCATGTTCCGTGTAACTTGGATAGATGATGCTGGTAAAACTCAAGTAAACCGAGGTTATAGAATTCAAATGAACTCTGCTATTGGTCCATACAAAGGTGGAATCCGCTTCCATCCATCTGTAAATTTAAGCATATTAAAATTCCTTGCTTTTGAACAAACATTCAAAAATAGTTTAACTACATTACCAATGGGTGGCGGAAAAGGCGGAGCAGATTTTGACCCGAAAGGAAAATCTGATATCGAAATTATGAAATTCTGTCAAGCATTTATGACTGAACTTTCTAAACACATTGGCGCTGATACTGACGTTCCTGCTGGTGATATTGGTGTTGGAGGAAGAGAAGTTGGCTACATGTTTGGTCAATACAAAAGATTAAGAAATGAATTTACCGGAGTATTAACTGGAAAAGGAATCTCTTTTGGCGGTTCGTTAATTCGCCCAGAAGCTACTGGTTACGGTGATGTATATTTCGCACAAAACATGTTGGCCACAAAAGGCGATAGTTTCACAGGGAAAACTGTAGTTGTTTCAGGTTCTGGAAACGTAGCACAATATGCTATTCAAAAAGCAACAGAATTAGGAGCAAAAGTAGTTACGGCTTCCGACTCTTCTGGATATATTTATGATGTTGATGGAATTGATGTTGAAAAATTAGCTTATATCATGGAAATTAAAAACGTAAACTTCGGAAGAATTTCTGATTATGTTTCTAAATATCCCAACGCAAAATACATTGCTGGAAAACGTCCATGGGAAGTAAAATGTGATATTGCACTTCCATGTGCCACTCAAAACGAATTAAATGGTGATGAAGCAAAAACCCTAATAGCTAACGGATGCATTTGTGTGGCAGAAGGAGCAAATATGCCTTCAACTCCTGAAGCAATCACAGCATTTTTAAATGCTAAAATACTTTTTGCTCCTGGAAAAGCTTCAAATGCTGGTGGTGTTGCCACTTCAGGTCTTGAAATGTCTCAAAATTCATTGCGCCTTAGTTGGACTTCTGAAGAAGTTGACCAACGTTTAAAAAACATTATGGCTAACATTCATGAAGCTTGTATAAAATATGGAACTGATGAAACTGGATATACAGATTATGTGAAAGGAGCAAACATTGCAGGTTTCGTAAAAGTTGCTGATGCTATGTTAGCACAAGGAATAGTATAATTTCAAGAATAAACCAACCTAAACCAAAAAAATGTCTTCAGAAATGAAGGCATTTTTTATGCAAAATACCAAAACGATAATTTTTTCGTTTATACTATATTTGTAGTTCAAATTCAGTCAAATGAAAAAATCTATTCTGTTTTGTTTGCTAATTGGTTTTCAAATTGGTTTTGCCCAAACAAACCCAAATTGGAAGGGTTATTTTTCATACAATCAAATCAAAGACATCTCCGAATCTGGAAATAAAATTTATGCTGCTGCAGAAAATGCTTTATTTTCAAAAAATCTAGTTTCAAATGATTTGCAAACCATCAACACAATAAATGGTTTATCTGGTCAAACCATTTCTGCAATGTATCACAGCGATACCTTCAACAAAACAATTGTAGGTTATGAAAACGGATTAATAATTGTCATTAATGATTCCGATGGAAGTATAATTAATGTGGTTGATATTATTAATAAAAACATACCTACAAACATTAAGAAAATTAATCATTTTATGGAATATGAAGGTGTAGTTTATGTTTCGTGTGATTTTGGTATTGTGGAATATAAACTGGCTTCACTTGAATTTGGTGACACTTTTTTTATAGGTCCAAATGGACAACAAGTAAAAGTTTACCAAACAGCTATTTTTAACAATGAGATTTATGCAGTAACTCAACTTAATGGCATTAGAAAAGCAGCTATTTCTAACCCTAATTTGAATGATTTTGCTCAGTGGGAAGTTTTTGATTCTGGCAGTTGGAAAGGATTAGTTACTTTCAACAATCAACTGATTGGAATGAATTCCAATAATATCATCTACAAATATAATAGCACCTTTTTTGAACAAATTTTTTCTTTGGAGCAAGCTGGACTAGATATACGAGCTAATGCAAATTATCTAATTGTTACCACGTTGAATCATGTATATATTTATAACCAAGCATTAAGTCAAATTATTCATATCCAAAATTCTCAAATAACTTCAACCCAAGTTAATTTCTCTTGCGCAACAGTAATAAATGAAACCATATTTATTGGCACAAATGAGAATGGTTTATTAACATCAACAATTACCGCTCCTACAAACTTTGAATTTATCATGCCAAATGGTCCATCGAGAAATTACATATTTGCCATTAACGGTTCATCATCAAATTTATGGGCAGTTTATGGCGGTTATGATGTCAGTTATAACCCTTACGGCTACTTAAATCTTGGACAACCTGTAAGTTTTGGAATAAGCAAATATTCTCCATCTGGATGGCTAAACATTCCTAAATCTGATGTTTTGGGCGCAAAAGCATTATCTAGAATTATAGTAAATCCTAATGATGAAACACAAGTTTATATAAGTTCCTTTCATAGTGGATTGCTAAAAATAGAAAACGATATTCCAACTACACTATTTAACCAATCAAACAGCGGTTTGGAAAGTTTAACTTTTGATGGCCCTAACATAAGTATTAGAATTAATGGCACTGTATATGACAGAAATGGAAATTTATGGATTACGAATACTTTTGTAAAAAATGGCTTAAAAGTTTTACGATCAAACGGTCAGTGGCAATCCTATAACATGGAAAACATTATAAATAACTATCAATCTCTGATAATGGGAAGAATGACGATTGACAAAAATGGTACCAAATGGATTTGTTCTGTTTCTGATGGTGTTATTGCATTCAATGAAAATACAAACGTATTCAAGAAAATAACTTTTGGAGAAGATCTTGGAAATCTTCCTACTAGTGATGTTAGAGCATTAGCAGTTGATAACAGAAGTCAACTATGGATTGGAACAACCAAAGGTTTAAGAATACTAGGAAGCACAAGTAGTTATAACGAAACAGAGCAAATGAAAACGAATCGAATAGTTATTGAAGAAAATGGCATAGGTTCAGAATTACTGTACGAACAATTTATTACTGATATTGTGGTTAATGGATCCAATCAAAAATGGATAGGAACTGTCGACTCTGGGGCCTTTCTTTTTTCATCAAACGGACAAGAAACTATCTATCATTTTACTAAAGACAATTCGCCACTACCCAGTAATGTAATCAATGATATTGATATTAATCCCATAACTGGCGAAATCTTTTTTGCGACCGATAAAGGGATGGTGTCCTTTCAAGGGAATTCAACTAAACCTGCCGATAGTCTGAAAGATGTTTATGTATATCCAAATCCTGTTCGACCAGAATTTGTTGGAACCGTAAAAATTGCTGGATTAATTTCTAAAGCCAATATTAAAATCACTGATATTGAAGGTAACTTAGTTTACGAAACCACTTCTGAAGGTGGAACTATTGAATGGGACACCACTGCATTTGGAAAATACAAGGTGGCTTCTGGTGTTTACATGATTTTTATCGCCTCAGAAGACGCTTCAGAAACTGCTGTAAAAAAAGTGATGATTGTAAGATAATGTTAGTCAAAACTAAAGCTATAGTAATTTCTACTATAAAATATCAGGAAAAAAGTCTCATTGTAAAATGCTTTACCGAAAGTGACGGATTGAAAAGCTATTTTGTACAAAGTGCTTTTTCTAGCAAAAAATCCAATCAAAAAATTGCCTATTTTCAACCCTTGACACTTCTCGAAATTGAAGCCAGTCACAAAAATAAAGGCACACTAGAACACTTTAAAGAAATAAAACTAGCTACAGCCTATCAAACCATAAATACTGATGTTATAAAAAGCACCATTGTTATTTTTCTATCCGAAATGCTGCATCATAGCATTCAAGAAGAAGAAAAAAATGAGAGGCTTTTCTCTTTCTTAGAAACCGCATTGCTTTGGCTCGATACACAGGAAGAAACATCAAACTTCCATATAATTTTACTACTAGAAATAACCAAGTTTTTAGGCTTTTATCCAGACATTTCAGAGATTGAAAGTAACTATTTCGAAATGAAAGAAGGTTACTTTACTCCATTTATAGGAACAAGTTGTCTTAGCGAACATGAAACTTTTTTGTTTAAAAAACTAATCGCTTTAAAATTTGATTCCGACCAAAAAGTATTTGCAGGAATAGAACGTCAAATATTACTAAAAATTCTTTTAGAATATTACAGTATTCATCTAGACGGATTTAAAAAACCAAAATCTCTTGAGGTTTTAAAAGAAATTTTTAGTTAAAAGGAATCCCAAAAAAAATGTTGGCATTGCTTTGTTTTACTTTTGATACCTTTGAAAATTAATTTAGCTTAATGAAAAAATTATTTATCTTTTTATTTTTTGCAAATGTATGTTTTGCCAATGCGCAACAAAAATACTATACTGAAAATGACATTCATTATTATGATGAAACCACAACTAAAAAGGATTCTTATATTGAAAGTCAATGTACTCTAGATATTTATTTTCCCGAAAACAAAAAAGATTTTGCTACAATCATTTGGTTTCACGGAGGAGGGCTAACAAAAGGCAAAAAACAAATTCCAAAAGCATTAATGGATAAAGGCTATGCCATAGTTGCTGTAGAATATAGACTCTCTCCAAATGTCAGTGCACCGGCCTATATTGAAGATGCCGCGGCTGCAGTTTCCTGGGTATTTAATAACATTGAAAAATATGGCGGAAATAAAAAACTAATTTTTGTTTCCGGACATTCTGCAGGAGCTTATTTGGGAACTATTATTGTAATGGATAAATCTTATTTGGCCAAATACAGCATTGACCCCATGGAAATAGCAGGATTAATTTCATTTAGCGGACAAGTAATTACACATTTTACGATACGAAAAGAGCAAGGAATAAAAAGCACACAACCCACTATTGATAAGTATGCTCCCATAAATTTTGTTCGCGCAGATACACCTCCAATTTTGCTCATAACAGGCGATCGCGAAATGGAATTATTAGGGCGTTACGAGGAAAATGCTTATTTCTTACGAATGATGAAACTGAACAACAATAAAGAAATTCAACTTTACGAACTACAAGGATTTAATCATTCTGGAATGGCTGAACCAGCTTATCCTTTGTTGTTAAATGAAGTAGAAAAGATTTCCAAAAAAATTCTTGAAAGGAAATAAATAGACATCGTCAGCAAATAACAATCCTATCAAATTGTTTATTTCAAATCAAAACTTCAACTTTTGACTTTATGTCTTTATGACTTTCAACTTAATTTTACTACTTTCGCAAACTGATTAAAGAAACCCACAAAAATGAGTGCTAAGTTTACTGAATACAAAGGACTTGACCTGCCCACTGTGGCATCTGAAATTCTTGATTTTTGGAAAAAAAATAACGTCTTTGAACAAAGTATAACTTCACGTGAAGGGGCTGCTCCTTATGTGTTTTTTGAAGGACCACCATCAGCAAATGGTTTGCCAGGCATTCATCACGTAATGGCACGCGCTATAAAAGATATTTTTTGTCGCTATAAAACTCAAAAAGGGTTCCAAGTAAAGCGAAAAGCAGGTTGGGACACACATGGTTTGCCAGTTGAATTAGGAACCGAGAAAGAACTAGGCATTACCAAAGAAGACATTGGAAAAACCATTTCCATCGAAGAGTATAACGAAGCATGTAAACGAACCGTTATGCGTTATACCGATGTATGGAACGACTTGACCGAAAAAATGGGCTATTGGGTTGATATGGAAGATCCATATGTAACCTACAAATCCAAATACATGGAATCGGTTTGGTGGTTGCTGAAACAGATTTACGATAAAGATTTATTATACAAAGGATACACGATACAACCCTATTCGCCTAAAGCGGGAACAGGATTATCTTCACACGAAGTAAACCAACCCGGAAGTTATAGAGATGTAACGGATACAACCGTGGTAGCGCAATTCAAAACAAAACCGGAATCGTTACCAACCTTTTTACAGGGCTTTGGACAAGTTTACATTTTAGCATGGACGACCACGCCATGGACACTTCCGAGTAACACCGCTTTAACTGTTGGGCCAAAAATTGATTATGCTTTAGTACAAACATTCAATCAATATACTTTTGAACCAGTAAATGTTCTTTTGGCTAAAAATTTAGTTGGAAAACAATTTTCTGGCAAATTTTTTGAAAGTGAAGATTTATTTGAATATTTGAGTATTTCTAAAAGAGTTGATTCAAATTCACAAAATATTGAAGCAATTAAAGATAGTTTTTCAAAAAAACAAATTGATGAAACTGTAGAGTTCATGAATTATGTAAAGCAATTTAACTCTAACAATTTGCCTTATAGAATTTTAGCTGAATTTAAAGGTGCTGATTTAGTTGGAATTCGTTACGAGCAATTAATGAAATTGGCTTTGCCTTATCAAAATCCTGAAAATGCATTCAGAGTAATTTCAGGAGATTTTGTCACCACTGAAGATGGAACTGGAATCGTTCATACTGCGCCGACTTTTGGTGCTGATGATGCTAAAGTTGCCAAAGAAGCAACGCCAGAAATTCCGCCAATGTTGGTTCTTGACGAAAATGGAAACCCTGTTCCTTTAGTAAATTTACAAGGTAAATTCATTGAAGGATTAGGTAATTTATCTGGAAAATACGTTAAAAATGAATATTACAACGATGGCGAAGCGCCAGAACGCTCTGCTGACGTGGAAATTGCCATCCAATTAAAAGAAGAAAATAAGGCTTTCAAAGTTGAAAAATACGTACACAGTTATCCACATTGTTGGAGAACTGACAAACCCATTTTATATTATCCGTTAGATTCTTGGTTTATCAAAATAACCGAAATCAAAGATAGAATGTTTGATTTGAACGAAACCATCAACTGGAAACCAAAAGCAACAGGCGAAGGACGTTTCGGGAATTGGTTAAAAAATGCCAATGATTGGAACTTATCGCGTTCTCGTTTTTGGGGAATTCCATTGCCAATTTGGAGGACAGAAGACGGAAGCGAAGAAATCCTAATTGGTTCGGTGGAAGAGTTGTATTTAGAAATCGAAAAATCAATTGCAGCAGGTTTTCAAACAGCAAATCCTTTTAAGGGTTTTGAAATTGGAAACATGAATGAAGCTAATTATGATTTAGTTGATTTACATAAAAACGTAGTTGACGAAATAACGTTAGTTTCCGCTTCAGGAAAACCGATGAAACGCGAAAGTGACTTGATTGACGTTTGGTTTGATTCTGGCGCCATGCCTTATGCACAATGGCATTATCCTTTTGAGAATAAAGATAAAATAGACGAAAACAAAGATTTTCCAGCCGATTTTATTGCGGAAGGTGTGGATCAAACGCGTGGTTGGTTTTATACATTACACGCTATAGGAACCTTGGTTTTTGATAAAATTGCCTATAAAAATGTAGTGTCAAACGGATTAGTTTTAGACAAAAACGGACAAAAAATGTCCAAACGCCTCGGAAATGCCGTTGACCCATTCACCACTTTAGCAGAATATGGTCCGGATGCCACGCGCTGGTATATGATTTCAAATGCTAATCCTTGGGACAATTTAAAATTTGATTTGGAAGGAATTGCAGAAGTGCGTCGTAAGTTTTTTGGAACTTTATATAATACTTATTCCTTTTTTGCTTTATATGCTAATATAGATGAATTCAAATATGCAGAAGCCGAAATTCCGTTAGATGATCGACCAGAAATTGACCGTTGGATTTTATCTGAGCTACATACTTTGATCAAACTGGTTGATGACGCTTATGCTGATTACGAACCAACAAAAGCTGCTCGCGCAATATCTGATTTTGTTCAGGAGAATTTGAGTAATTGGTATGTTCGTTTGTGCAGACGACGTTTCTGGAAAGGGGAATATGGAACAGATAAAATTGCCGCCTATCAAACTTTATATACTTGTTTGTTAACAATAGCAAAACTGGCCGCTCCAATTGCACCATTTTTTATGGACAAACTTTACAAAGATTTAACACAAGCCACTAATTCAGAAGAATTTGAAAGTGTACATTTGTCGAAATTCCCAGTTTCGGTTGAAAACTTTGTTGATAAATCATTGGAGAGCAAAATGATGAAAGCACAGACAGTTTCATCACTCGTTTTATCGCTCCGTAAAAAGGAAATGATAAAGGTGCGTCAACCTTTGCAAAAGATACTAATTCCAATACTTGACGAGAACCAACGAGCTGAAATTGAAGCTGTTTCTGACCTCATTAAAGCAGAAGTAAACGTCAAAGAAATTGAACTTTTAGATGACGCATCGGGTGTTTTAGTAAAGCAAATTAAACCAAATTTCAAAGCGCTTGGGCCACGATTTGGAAAAGATATGGGATTGATTTCCAAAGAGATACAAAGTTTTTCGCCAGAACAAATCAACGAATTAGATAGTATAGGGGAATTAACACTTGTTATTTCAGGAAAAAGTATAATTTTAACATCCGAAGATGTTGAGATTACTTCTCAAGACATACCGGGTTGGCTAGTAGCTAATGCCAATGGAATTACTGTTGCATTAGATATCACATTAACAGATGAATTGAAAAATGAAGGAATTGCAAGAGAATTAGTTAATAGAATTCAAAACCTTCGAAAAGATAGTGGATTTGAAGTAACTGATAAAATTAAGGTTTACATACAAAATAATGATACATTAGCAAAAGCTATAAAAGAAAACGAAAACTATATCAAATCGGAAACACTAACTGAAACTTTAGTTTTAGAAAATGAAGTGAAAAATGGATCTGAGATAGAATTTGATGAGATAAAAACAAGAATATTAATTTCTAAATAATTAAGAAAGATTATGGTAGAAGAAAAAATGAGATACTCAGATGCTGATTTAGCAGAGTTCAAAGAAATTATTGTAAATAAAATTGAAAAAGCAAAATCTGATTTAGAATTAATTAAAAGTGCCTACATGAATGACTTAAACAATGGAACTGATGATACATCTCCAACGTTTAAAGCATTTGAAGAAGGAAGCGAAACGATGTCTAAAGAAGCCAACTCTCAACTGGCTATTCGTCAAGAAAAATTTATTCGCGATTTAAAAAATGCACTTTTTCGTGTAGAAAACAAAACTTATGGTGTTTGCAAAGTAACAGGAAAACTTATTTCTAAAGAAAGATTGAAAATAGTTCCTCATGCAACTATGAGTATCGAAGCAAAAAATTTGCAACGATAAAAGTTTAATCGTATATTATATTTGACGCTCCAAATTGGAGCGTTATTTTTTTAGAAAAAAAGTCTATTTTTGCGCCATTAAATTCCTAAAGATGTCATTACGAAATTCCATTTTAATCATCGCAATTATTTTATTGGTTGACCAATTCGTCAAAATATATATTAAAACCAATTTTATTTATGGTGAAGCGGGTCAAATTGATGTAGCAAATTGGTTCAAAATACTACTAATTGAAAATGAAGGAATGGCTTGGGGAACAAAAATCCCTGGAATGTACGGAAAATTAATTTTAACTGTTTTTAGGATTTTTGCTGTATTCGGAATTGGATATTGGTTATATGATTCTAGCAAAAAACAAAGTTCTAATTATTTAATGGTGGCAATTGCGCTAATTTTTGCTGGTGCAGTTGGAAACATTATTGACTCGGTATTCTATGGGGTAATTTTTGATGATAGTTATGGCCATTTATCAACTATTTTTTCAAATAATCCTTATGGAACGTGGTTTTACGGTCGAGTAGTAGATATGCTTTATTTTCCCATTTTGGAAGGAAATTTCCCGAAATGGTTACCCATTTGGGGTGGCCATTCTTTTAAATTTTTTAATGCTATTTTCAACATTGCAGATATGTCTATTTCAACAGGAGTAGGGATTCTAATTGTGTTTAACAAAAAAGCTTTTACTAAAAAACTATAGTTGAAAGTTATACGCAGTCATAGGTGTTATACAATAATCCAAGCGAATATCGGTTTCATTGACATCTTCAACAACTTCTTCTGGCTCAAAAAAAGATAAACCAATTTTGATAACATCTTCTCTACATTTCGAGAGGAATTTATCATAAAATCCTTTACCATAGCCCACTCTATTCCCTTTTTTATCATAAGCCAATAATGGCACAAAAACTACATCAATTTTTGAATGGGGCACTTCAATTCCGTCTAATGGTTCATATATATTATATCCATTTTTTTGAAATTTAGTGTTATCTGTCAATAAATAATTAGTCATTTCTAGGGTTTCGAAATTACTTTTGGCTACCACAATTTCTTTATCATTTCCCGCTAAAATTTGCAGAATAAACTCAGTATCTATTTCCTTATGCTCCTCAATAGTTAGATACAAATGAAAATAAGTGTTATCCCAAACTTGTCTGCCATTAGGCATAAAATCCAATTGAAGCAAACGGTTAGCAATTGCCAAACTTTTCTCTTCAACTTCAGCTTCGGAAAGTTGCTGACGTAATTCTTTATATTTTTTACGTAAGTCCTTTTTATTCATAATTCAAAAGTACTTTAATTTTTATAACTTTGGAATCAATCAAAAATTCTTAATGTCAACTCCTACTTTAGAACTTCAAATACAATCTTTGCCAAATAATCCTGGCGTATATCAGTATTATGACAAAGAAGGAAAAATACTGTATGTTGGCAAAGCTAAAAACTTAAAAAAAAGAGTTGCTTCTTATTTCAACAAGCTACACGATAATGCCAAAACTAATGTTTTGGTTAAAAAAATTGTAGAAATAAAACACATTGTCGTTTCTTCGGAAGCCGATGCCTTGTTGCTTGAAAACAACCTCATCAAAAAATTACAACCTCGTTATAATGTATTGCTCAAGGATGATAAAACCTATCCTTGGATTTGCATCAAAAAAGAACCATTTTCACGCATTTTCCCTACTCGTAGAATGGTAAAAGATGGCTCAGAATATTTTGGCCCTTATACCAATTTTAAGACGGTCAATACAATTTTGGATTTAATAAAAGAATTGTATCCGCTACGAACCTGTAACTATGATTTAAGTGAAGCCAATGTCAAATCGAGTAAATATAAAGTGTGCTTGGAGTATCATCTAGGAAACTGCAAAGGACCATGTGAAGGATACGAAACGCTTGAAAATTACCAAAAACAAGTGGATGCCATTCGCGAAATTCTAAAAGGAAATTTTAAAAACAGTATGCGCGATTTTAAAAAACTCATGCAAGAATTGGCAACAGAAATGAAATTTGAAGCTGCACAAAAAATCAAAGAAAAAATTGAAGTTTTAGAAAATTACCAATCACGTTCTACGATTTTAAATCCAAAAATATCCAATGTAGATGTTTTTTCAATCGTTTCTGACGAAACCATGGCTTATGTTAATTTTCTTCAAATAGCCCATGGAGCAATTATTCGTTCTTTTACTTTGGAACTGAAAAAGAAATTAGATGAAACCGATGAAGAACTATTAGAATTAGCAGTTGTAGAACTTCGGGAGCGTTTTAATTTGATAACCAAAGAAATTATTTTACCATTCCCTTTGGATTTTGGCGATACAATAAAAGTAACCGTCCCTCAACTTGGTGATAAAAAACAAATACTAGAACTGTCACAACGCAATGCAAAATACCAGCGTTTAGAACAATTGAAACAAATTCAAATTGTTGATCCTGAGCGACACACTAATAGAATAATGGCGCAAATGCAAAAAGATTTACGGCTTTCTGAAGAGCCAAGACATATTGAATGTTTTGATAATTCTAATATTCAAGGAACAAATCCTGTTTCGGCTTGTGTGGTTTTTAAAGATGGAAAACCAAGTAAGAAAGACTATCGCCATTTTAATATCAAAACGGTAGAAGGGCCTAATGATTTTGCTTCTATGGAAGAAGTAGTTTATAGAAGATATAAACGATTATTAGATGAAAATCAATCATTACCACAACTCATAATTATAGATGGAGGAAAAGGACAATTATCGTCTGCTTTAAAAAGTATTGATGATTTAGGTTTACGAGGTAAAATTGCTATTATTGGCTTAGCCAAGAGATTGGAAGAGTTGTTTTATCCGGGTGATTCAGTACCTTTATATTTAGATAAAAAATCAGAAACTTTGAAAATTATTCAACATCTTCGGAACGAAGCACACCGATTTGGAATTACTTATCATCGTGACAAACGAAGCAAAACAGCCTTGCAAACTACTATGGAAACTATTCCTGGAATTGGAGAAAAAACTATGTTAACACTCATAAAACACTTCAAAAGTGTTAAAAGATTACAATTAGCGACAGAAAAAGAAATTTCTGATGTTGTAGGTGTATCAAAAGCAAAAAAAATTTCCGAATTTTACAACATTAGTAAATCCTAAATGTATAAAGAGCCATTAGCCATTAGCCAAAAACCATTAGCCAAAAGTAATTTTGTTGCTATAACCTCATTCTTTATTGCCTATTGCCTATTGCCTATTGCCTTATTGTTATTTACCCATTCTTCCTATTCTCAAGAAAAAACAAACCGCCCTAAAATTGGCCTGGTACTCAGCGGTGGTGGTGCAAAAGGATTTGCTCATATTGGTGTTTTAAAAGCACTTGAAAAAGCAGGCGTTAAAATTGACTACATAGGCGGAACTAGTATGGGTGCTGTAGTTGGAGGATTATATGCTTCTGGATATAGTGCCACACAAATAGATTCTATTTTTTACAATACTAATTTTGACGAGTTGTTGCAAGATTATATTCCACGTTCTTCCAAAAGTTTTTATGAAAAAAGAAATGACGAATTATATGCTATTTCATTACCATTTCATAAATTTAAAATTGGAATTCCTATTGCCCTTTCAAAAGGAATGTATAATTATAGTTTATTGAGTAAGTTGACACACAAAGTAAGATATATCAATGATTTTGATAAACTTCCTATCCCTTTTTTATGTATTGCCACAGATATTGAAAAAGGGGAACCTGTTATTTTACGAAGTGGCTATTTAGCTCAAGCAATGTTAGCTAGTTCTGCATTTCCTTCATTATTTTCTCCAGTTGAAATTGATGGGAGATTATTAATTGATGGCGGTGTAATTAACAATTATCCTGTTCAAGAAGTAAGAAATATGGGTGCTGATATCATTATTGGTGTAGATGTTCAAGATGATTTAAAAAACAGGAAATCACTAAATGATGCCACAAGAATTTTAGTTCAAATAACAAATTTGGATATGATAAAAAGCATGCAGGAGAAAAAGAAAATTACAGATATTTATATAAAACCAGATGTTTCTAATTATGGTGTAATTTCTTTTAATGAAGGCCAAGAAATTGTAAAAAAAGGAGAGGAAGCAACATTGCTAGAATTAGAGAAATTAGAACTTCTCACAAAGCCATCCATAGAAAATAAAGTCAATTATTTAAATATTAAAAAAGATACTTTATTTATAAAAAGTATTAGTCTTAATAAAATAGATAATTATACTAGAGCCTATGTTTTGGGAAAACTTCGTTTTGTAAATGGTCATAAAATCACCTATGAAGATTTAAAAACAGGAATTAACAATATCAATGCCACTCAAAATTTTAGCAGAATAAATTACACAATCAAAAGTTACCAAGATGCTGATGAGTTGAAATTAAACCTAACTGAAAACACAAACAAAACCTTTTTGAAATTTGGATTGCATTATGATGGCTTATATAAAAGCGCGCTGTTGGCAAACTTAACCCAAAAAAAATCACTTTTTAAGAATGATGTTGCCTCACTAGATATTGGTCTTGGCGATAATATTAGATATAATTTTGACTATTATATAGATAATGGTTTTTATTGGAGTTTTGGTATGAAATCAAGATTTAATCAATTCAATAGAAACCTTACAACCGATTTTAAAAATGGTGAAATTTTAACTCAACTAGGATTAAACAGTATTAATATCGATTTTTCAGATTTCACTAATCAAGCCTATTTACAAACTGTTTTTATTCAAAAATTTTTAATCGGAGCAGGAATAGAATTTAAACAGTTAAAAATTAAAAGTGACAATTTAGGTAATATCTCTCCAACATTTGAAAACAGCAAATACGGGAGTGTATTTGGTTACCTAAAATATGACTCTTTTGACAATAATTTATTTCCAAAAAAAGGATGGTTTTTTTCAGGTGATATTCAATCTTATCTATATTCTTCTGACTATACAAATGAGTTTAACCGATATTCTATTGCAAAAGCGGAAATTGGATTAGTCAAAACATTTTATAAAAAAGTGACATTAAAAATACAAACTGATGCAGGTTTCGCTTTTGGCAAAGACAGTGTGCATTTTTTTGATTTTGTGCTTGGCGGATATGGTTTTAGTACCATAAATAACTTCAAACATTTTTACGGCTATGATTTTTTAAGTGTTTCAGCTGATAGTTTTATTAAATCTTGCTTTACGCTTGATTATGAATTTTACAAAAAAAATCACGTGAATTTTTCAGCAAATTATGCTAATGTGGAAGATAATTTATTCAGTAAAGGAAAGTGGCTATCAAAACCAAAATATAACGGATACGCTATTGGATATGGATTAGAGTCTGTGATTGGTCCAATTGAAATAAAACATTCTTGGTCGCCTGAACAAAGAAAAGGTTACACTTATTTTAGTATTGGATTTTGGTTCTAATTATAAAACACACTCAAAAAACTATATTTTTTTAATTATCTGAAACAATAAACTATATTTGAATAACTATTAACTAAACTAACTATTTATGTCAATTTGGAAAAGAAAACCTATGGCGTTACTTCTTGCTGAAGCGTCAGAATCAGAAAAAGGATTAAAAAGAACTTTGACCGCCTGGTCGCTTGTTGCACTAGGAATTGGAGCTATCATTGGAGCTGGGTTATTTGTTAGAACTGCCACTGCTGCTGCTCAAAATGCAGGTCCTTCGGTAACTATTGGTTTTATAGTTGCTGCTATAGGTTGTGCTTTAGCTGGACTTTGTTATGCTGAATTATCTTCATCTATTCCAATTTCAGGAAGTGCTTATACTTATACCTATGCCACCATGGGCGAACTTTTGGCTTGGATTATTGGTTGGGATTTAATTTTAGAATATGCCGTTGGTGCCGCCACTGTTGGAATAGCTTGGAGTGAATATCTCAATAATCTGCTGGTCAATGTGCTCCATGTGAATCCTATTCCTTATGAATGGTGTCATTCTCCTTTTCAACATTCTGCAGAAGGTGTTAGTGGAATAATCAACTTGCCAGCCTTTTTTATTGTTGCCGCAATAAGTTTATTGTTAATAAAAGGAACACAAGAATCCGCTTTTGTAAACGGGATTATCGTTGTTGCCAAAGTAGCAATTGTAATAATGATCATTATTTTCGGATGGCATTTTATCAAGCCTGAAAACCATACTCCATACATACCCCCTACTTCTATATTCACTGATGAACATGGTGTTGGCCATAATTTTGGTGGTATCATGGGAATACTCGGTGCAGCCGGAACGGTTTTCTTTGCCTTCATAGGTTTTGATGCCGTGAGTACTGCAGCACAAGAAACTATAAATCCTAAACGCAATATGCCAATAGGAATTTTAGGCTCGTTAGCGGTTTGTACCATTTTGTATATTCTTTTTGCGCACGTATTAACTGGACTTGAATCCGTAGATTTTTTCAGAAATGGCGGTAAAGAAGCTTCTGTAGCTAATGCCATAATATCTGCAATGCCGAGCTATGGATGGTTGGCACAGTTTGTAACTGTTGCTATTTTGGCTGGATTCTCCTCAGTAATTTTAGTAATGTTATTAGGCCAATCAAGAGTGTTTTATGCCATGGGTAAAGATGGACTACTGCCAAAAGCATTTAGTCATTTACACCCGAAATTTAAAACGCCATACAAAGCTAATCTAGTAATTTTGGTTATTGTTGGGCTTTTTGCTGCCTTTATACCTGGTGATATCGTGGGAGACATGACCAGTATCGGAACGCTTTTCGCCTTTATCTTAGTTTGTATATCTGTAATTGTGTTGCGAAAAACAGAGCCTGATATGAAACGTGAATTCAAAACACCTTTTGTGCCTTTTGTTCCAATATTAGGTATTTTAGTTTGCCTAGCCATGATTTACGGATTAGGTTGGACCAACTGGCTAAGACTTGGAGTCTGGTTAGCCATAGGATTGGTGATCTATTTTGTATACAGCAAGAAAAACAGTAACCTCAATAATGAAAAATAACCTATGTTTATTAGTCAATATCAATAAAAGGATTAAAGGGGTTTCTCTTTAATCCTTTTTTTGTATCATTAAAAATTGGCAATTATTATTTCTAAAAGTTATATTTTTCCGATATTTGTTAGATGAAAAAATGGGATAATCTATTAGCTCACCTTAAATTCCTCATCAAGAGAAATCCTGAATGAGTTTTTTTAATACAAATAAATATTAATTTGAATCCATTTTCAAATTATCTCATTTTCAAATTTTCAAATTAAAATACTATGCCATTATATCATAAACTAGGAAATATTCCGCCCAAAAGACACACACAGTTTGAAAAACCTAAAGGGGGTTTGTACTACGAACAGCTTTTCGGTACCGAAGGATTTCATGGCCATTCTTCATTGCTATATCACACTCACAGACCAACTCAAGTCAAGGAAATAACCAAATCATATTCAGTAGAACCAAAAATTGCCATTGGCAAAAACATCAAATCGTTACTTCTAAAAGGCTTCGAATTAAAACCCGAAGATGATTTTCTAGACAGCAGAAAAGCAATGCTAGTTAACCGAGATTGTATTATCGGATTGGCAGCGCCAAGAAAATCATTAACAAGCTATTTCTACAAAAATGCCGATGCCGATGAACTGATTTTTATCCATAGAGGAAAAGGAAAACTCCGCACTATGATGGGAAATATCCAATTTGAATATGGAGATTATCTTATCATTCCACGCGGAATGATTTACCAAATTGAATTCGAAACTGAAGATAACCGATTGTTTTATGTCGAGTCATATGCACCATTTTATACTCCAAAACGATACAAAAACGCATCAGGACAACATTTAGAACACTCGCCTTTTTGCGAACGCGATTTCAAATTGCCCACCGAATTAGAAACACACGATGAAAAAGGCGATTTTACAATCAAAATCAAAAAGGAAGGGATGCTACACGAAATGGTTTATGCCACGCATCCTTTTGACGTTGTTGGTTGGGATGGATACAATTTTCCCTATGGATTCAGCATTCATAATTTTGAGCCCATAACGGGTCGTGTGCACCAGCCGCCTCCTGTTCACCAAACTTTTGAAACAGCTACTTTTGTGGTTTGTTCGTTTTGTCCAAGGTTGTATGATTACCATCCAAAAGCGATTCCGGCTCCATACAATCACAGCAACATCGATAGCGATGAAGTTTTATATTACGTTGATGGCGATTTTATGTCAAGAAATAATATCGAACAAGGTCATATTACATTACATCCGAAAGGAATTCCACACGGACCAGCGCCCGGAGCAATGGAACGTAGCATCGGTCAAACCGTAACACAGGAATTAGCTGTTATGGTAGACACATTCCGCCCATTAATGGTAACTGAAGAAGCCCTAGGATTAGACGACGGTCAATATTATAAATCGTGGGTTGAGTAACAATTAAATAGTAAATTAAGTTCCACATATGTCACTTTATCAGTGAATTTGTGGCTAAAATAACCATCATGAGTAAAGAAATAAAATCCATAGAATATGGACTCGAAAAAATATTTGAAGGTGCACAAGATTTCCTTCCACTTTTAGGCACAGATTATGTTGAGTTCTATGTTGGTAACGCAAAACAATCTGCACATTATTACAAAACAGCATTTGGGTATCAGTCTTTGGCTTATTCCGGTCTAGAAACCGGTGTAAAAGACAGAGCAAGCTATGTATTAAAACAAGATAAAATCCGTTTAGTATTAACTACACCTTTACATCCTGATTCTCCCATTAATCAACACATCGTTAAACATGGTGATGGGGTAAAAGTAGTAGCACTATGGGTGGAAGATGCTACAAAATCATTTGAAGAAACTACAAAACGTGGTGCACGTCCATTTATGGAACCTACCGTTGAAAAAGATGAACATGGAGAAGTCGTTCGTTCAGGAATATACACCTATGGTGAAACGGTTCATATTTTTGTAGAACGAAAAAATTATAATGGTGTTTTTCTTCCTGGATACAAAGAATGGAAATCAGATTATAACCCATCAGCTGTTGGATTAAAATATATTGACCACATGGTTGGAAATGTAGGTTGGGGAGAAATGAACCAATGGGTTAAATTCTACGAAGATGTTATGGGATTTGTCAATTTCTTATCATTTGATGACAAACAAATTCATACCGTATATTCCGCCTTGATGAGTAAGGTTATGAGTAACGGCAATGGTAGAATTAAATTTCCAATAAACGAACCTGCAGAAGGAAAGAAAAGATCTCAAATTGAAGAATATTTAGATTTTTATGGTGGTGCAGGAGTACAACACATTGCAATTGCTACTGATGATATTATTACGACAGTTTCTCAGCTTAGAGCTCGAGGAGTTGAGTTCTTGTCTGCGCCACCACATGCCTATTATCAAGCCATTCCCGAAAGACTGGGAGTTCATATGGATATGATGAAAGAAGATATTAATGAAATTGAAAAACTAGCCATTATGGTTGATGCAGATGAAGACGGTTATTTACTACAAATTTTCACAAAGCCAGTAGAAGATCGCCCAACATTATTTTTTGAAATTATTCAAAGAATGGGTGCAAAAGGATTTGGAGCAGGAAATTTTAAAGCTCTATTTGAGTCTATTGAGAGGGAACAAATGTTACGAGGGACATTATAAAAAAAGTAATATCATTACAGAATTAACAAAATATAACGATATAGTTAATATTTTTTTGCTAAAAATCTGTTAAAGTTGAAATTTTACTTTTAATTATGCAATAGATTATAGTATATTTGTACCATCAAAAAATCAAGGAGTGGTTTCCTTATTTTTTTACATAAATTTTCATAATTTATAGTTTTTTGGTTGGTTAATAGCATAAAAACTCAGTCATTAATTTGATTGAGTTTTTTTGTTTTAATATATTTGGAATGGATATTGTAAATACTGAATCATAAAGAATTAAAACATGAAAAAATATTTCTTCCTACTATTGCTTTTTATAACAGTAAGTTTTGATTCTCAAAAACCTGAGGCTTATGATGTTGGTGAATGGTTTAAATTCAGAATTCATTATGGTTTTATAAATGCTGGATACGCTACACTCGAAGTTCAAGAAGCTATTAAAAACAACAAAAAAGTTTACCACGCCATTGGCAAAGGATATACAGTAGGCATGTCAAGGTTTTTCTTTAAAGTTAATGATAATTATGAAAGTTATTTTGATAAAACTTCCAATAAACCTTATCAATTTGTAAGACAAATAGATGAAGGAGGTTACACTAAAAATCAAGAAGGGTTTTTTAATCAAGAAGATAATAAAGTGCTTATTAAAGATTATAAAAACAAAACAGAAAAAACATTCCCAGTTACAGAAAATGTACAGGATATTATTTCTACTTTTTATTTTTTAAGAAACTACCCAAATATTGACAAACTAAAAGTTGGTGAATCGGTTGTTGTCGACATGTTTTTTGACAATGAAACCTTTAAGTTTAAGTTAAAATTCATAGGAAGAGAAAATATAAAAACTAAATTTGGAACTGCACCTACTATGATATTTAGACCAATAGTTCAATCTGGTAGAGTTTTTAAAGAAGAAGAAAGCTTAACCGTTTGGATTTCCGATGACGAAAATAAAATCCCTCTAAAAATAAAAGCCAGCTTGGCAGTGGGCTCAATAAAAGCAGAATTAGAAGGATTCAAAGGATTAAAAAATCCATTTATGATAAAATTAAATGACTAATGAGCAGTAAAAACAATACGGATCAAATTTTAGAGGCTTTAGAAAAAAAATTTGAAGCTATAAATCAAAAAACTGAAACGCATCTAGAAGGACTTCTTTGGTCAAAACCTATAACCTATTGGGATTATATCCAAACCGATGCCTTATTAAATTTACAAACCCAAAGAACCGTTTTGCCCGATGAAATGGTTTTTATCATGTACCATCAAGTAAACGAATTATTGTTCAAAATGATCCTTTGGGAAATAAATCAATTGTGTCATACTGAAAAACCAAAAACTGATTTTTTTACTGAAAAACTAAGAAGAATAAGCCGCTATTTTGATATGCTAACCACTTCATTTGACATTATGGGTGACGGAATGGAAGTGGCTCAGTATATGAAATTCAGAAATACTTTAACCCCAGCAAGTGGTTTTCAAAGCGCCCAATACAGACTAATCGAATTCTCTTCAACCGATTTGATAAATTTGATTGATTATCGTTTTAGATCAACTATTGACAGGAATACACCTTACACTCATGCCTTTGAACATTTGTATTGGCAAGCTGCTGGAAAAGATTATCAAACAGGTGAAAAATCATATTTAATATTAGAATTTGAAAGAAAATATAAAGAAGAATTTCTTCGTTGTATGGAAGAATACAATACTATAAATATTTGGCAAAAATTCAAACAACTTCCCGTAGAAGACCAAAAAAATAATGCATTAGTTAATGCCATGCGTCATTATGATCATACCATTAACATCACTTGGGTTATGGGACATTTAAATGCTGCCAAAAAATATATTGATAGCGGACAAGGCTCTGGAGAAGCAACTGGCGGAAGCGATTGGAAAAAATACATGCATCCAAAATACCAAAGGAGAATATTTTTTCCAGAATTGTGGTGTGAAGAAGAATTAAAAAATTGGGGAGAAGAATAATAATATGTTTTTTAAATCCTTAAAACTTTTTTGTCTTTTTTGTCTTTTTGTTTTTTCATTAAGTTCTTGTGAAAAATCGAAAGAGGAACAAATAATTGAAGGAAAACCTAAATACAAATTAGTAGATTTTGGATTCAATCTACATGATTTTAATATTGTTAATGATACTATACAATCTGGAGACACTTTTGGAAGTTTACTAGAAAAACAAAACTTAAACGGTCAACAAGTTTTTGATATTGTTGCTAAGGTAAAAGATACTTTTGATGTTAGAACCATTAGAATTGGGAAAGCTTATACTATTCTGAGAACTAAAGATAAAACCAATAAAATTCAAGTTTTTATTTATCAACCCGACCGATTGAATTATTATATTATT
>Ga0114958_10000409_pt1 | contig 36440 bp, 30 predicted proteins | sample C_130208_EF_Meta_FD_89577 | JGI IMG/M metagenome (GOLD analysis project Ga0114958, IMG submission 89577) | Freshwater microbial communities from Lake Croche, Canada to study carbon cycling - C_130208_EF_MetaG | ecosystem: Environmental > Aquatic > Freshwater > Lake | place: Lake Croche, Canada... | reverse complement strand
TTTTTCTATTTGCTTAAAAGCTGCTTTCGGATTATGCCCTTCCCATAAAATGCCATAGATTGCTTTAATAATTGGTAATGGAACTTGATTGTTTTTATTGATTGCCATGATGCATTTACTAGCGTTGTAACCTTCAGCCACCATATTCAATTCCAATTCAACAGCACGAACCGAATAGCCTTTCCCAATCATATTCCCAAAGGTCCTATTTCTACTGTGTAATGAATAACAGGTGACCAGTAAATCTCCTAAATACACCGAAGCGTCATAATTCACCACATCGCTTTTGACTTGTGTTATGATAGCTTTCAGCAGCACTTGCATTTCTTTAGCTGCATTGGCTATAAAAACACTTAAAAAATTATCGCCGTATTCCAACCCATGAGCAATTCCAGCTCCCAATGCATAAATATTTTTGGCTACCCCCGCATATTGTACGCCTAGCACATCATTGTTAATTCTTGTATGGATGTACTCCGTTTCAAAATATTTGGAAATTAATTCAGTTGCCTTCAAGTCTAAACCGGAAAAAGTTAAATAAGATAATTTTTCTGCTGCTACTTCTTCTGCATGGCTGGGACCCAATAAAGTGAAATATTGATCTAATGGAAAATTAAACGCTTTATTTAAATATTCATGTAGCAGCAGATTGTGTTTAGGCAATACACCTTTAACTGCAGAAATAATTAGTTTGTCTTTTAAAAAAGCTTCCTCAACAACACTTAATGAAGCTTCAATATGAATAGAAGGAACTGCAATAATGAGCACATCAGACTGCTGAATAACTTGGTTTATATCAGCAAAGAAATTAATTTTTGAAACATCAAAATAAGTGTTTCTAAGATAATGTGGATTGTGGTGTCGTTTAATAAAATAATCAATATTAGCCGTTTGCCTTATCCACCAATTGATTGACTGATTATTATCTGTAACAATTTTAGCAATGGCGGTAGCCCAACTACCACTACCTATAATACCGATTTTTTCTGCTTTCATAGGGCAAACATACGAAACTCAATAAAAAAGGGGTGCATTATTAAAATGCACCCCTTTTTTCAAATCATTTAGATTTTTATTTTTTCTCTTCAAAAAGCTTCTCTTTAGAAACAATTTTAACTAAAGTTCCGTCTTTCAAAGTTTTACTCACTGTGCTGTATGGTCCAGTAATAACTTGTTCCCCTACTTTTAATCCTACTACTTCAATGTAATTTAAATCTTGAATGTCTGTTTTTACTTTAACCATTTTAACCTTATTGTCTTTTTGAACTACAAATACTACTTCAGACAGGTCGTCTCCATTTTGATTGTTTGGTGCTTCTTTATCATCCGTTTTAGTTGTAGAAACTGCGGTCTCTTTTCCTTGTCCTTCTTTGTCTCTAGTAGTGACTGCATTCAAAGGAACTGTAATAACATTTGCTTTAGATTTGGTTTGAATGTCAGCACTTGCTGTCATACCTGGTCTAAATGGAAATATATTATTGTCCTTTACTAAGTCAGTGTACCCTTCCGGAAGCAACCTTATATGCACTTTGTAATTAGCCACTTCAGTCGTAGCAGCCACTCCAGAAGAAGTGGATGTAATTGGATTGGCAATTTTGTACACCACTCCTTTAAATTTTCTATTGTTATATGCATCCACCTCCACTAAAGCGGTATCACCTAATTTAACTTTAGTTATATCATTTTCTCCTACATCTACTCGAACTTCGATGCTTTTCATATCGGCCACACGCAACATTTCAGTCCCCGTCATTTGAGCGGTTCCCACTACTCTTTCTCCTTTCTTCACATTCATTAAACTTACAATACCATCCATAGGACAGGTAATGATTGTTCTTGATAAATCTTTTTCAGCACGGGCCAATTGAGCATTCGCTCCTTGAATTTGTGCTTCTCCACTTTTAATAGTTTCCTTTGCTGAATTATAAGCGGATTCTGCAGAACGATACGCTTGTTCTGTTTGTTCAAATTCAGCTCTTGATACAATTTTTTCAGCAACTAATTTTTTATATCGCTCGTAACTTGCTTTTGTGTTTTCGTAACTCGTTTTAATACCACTTAAAGCGGCTTTCACATTTTCGTATTGTGCCTTTACTTGATTCACACTGGCTGTAATTTGATCTCTTTGAGAAGAATAAATATCAGCATAAATTTTGGCCAATACCTGCCCTTTAGTCACTTCGTCCCCTTCTTCCACAAATAAATTTACAATCTCACCAGAGATGTCTGGACTTACTTTAACCTCCACTTCTGGATATACTTTTCCGCTGGCATTTACCGACTCGGTAATCGTTCTTAACTGAACTTTTTCAGAAGTAACTTCAAGTCCATCCTCCTTGCCAATGATACCGGCTTTCTTCAAGCCAATTAAAAGTGCAATAACTACCAATAAACTTACGAGGATCCAAATTAATTTCTTGTTCATTTTTATTTATTTATTTCTACTATAATGTTAATGCTTCTCCTTTATAAAATTCTAAAAGTTTAATTCTAAATACATACTCGTACTGAGCGGTTTTGAAATTTACTTTCGCCTTTAAATAATTATTTTGATTGCTTAATAATTCAATAGTTCCCAACAAACCTAATTCATAGCGCTTGGTGGCAAATTGATAAGTTTTTTCAGAAGAGTTTAATGCTTTTTGGGCTGCATTTAATTTGTTATAAGCCACTATCGCATTGGTATAAGCAGAATATATATCCTGTTTTAATTTTAATTGTGTATTATCTTCCTGTAAGATTACGTTACTTAAATTCAATTTAGACTGACGATAATTTAATTTTGATTGATTGCCATTGAAAATCGGAATAGACATTTGAAGTCCAACATTTTGACCAAAGTTATTACTTACTTGCGTGTTCCAGCCATTCCATACATTACCCCAATCTTTAGATTGATTAGAAAAGTTAGAAGTTAAATTGTACCCAAAACTTAAAGTTGGATAAAATCCAGCTTTAGCTGCTATGGCATTTTTTTCAGCCGCTTTTACGCGCAATGAAGCAGCTTTTACATTAGGCATATTTTGAGAAGCAACATTAAATACATAATCAGGTTGCAAATCGGTGAAAGTTTGTAATTTAATTTGATCTACTGGCTGTGCCAAAATTTCAAAAGGCTTTGATGCATCCAAATTCAATAGCGCTATCATATTTAATTTACTTTGCTGAACTGAAGAAATAGCATTTATATAATTGCTACTATCATTGGCCAATTGAGTTTCCAATTCCAATAAATTTAATTCCGGCAACAAACCCACTTCTACTCTTTTACCAGTTGCTATGAGCTGCTCTTTGGTTTGCTGAATTTGAATTTTAGCAATTTCAGATTGTTCAATAGCCGATAAAATTTGCAAGTAATACGTGGCAACATTCAAGGAAATATCATTGGCAATGGTAAGCTTATCGGCTTCGCTTGCATACCAACTTAAGCTGGTTGCTGTTGCATTGTTTTTTAATTTTCCTGCATTGTATAATTGTACTCCGCCATTTAAACCAAAATTGTTGTAGAAAAATTGGGTATTAGAAAAGCCATTGGTGGTGGGATCAATGGACCTACCAAACCGCATCCCCATCCCAGTTGAACCGTTGAGGGTGGGCAATCGATTCGCATTGGCTAATTCGGCCTGTAATTTTGCTAATCTAGCCGATACATCGGCTTGCTGAATGGAAATATTATGCTGAATGGCATATTCAACACAAGATTTTAAATCCCAATAGGCTGGTTCTTGGGCCTGAAGGCTTAAAGCACCAGAAAGAAGCAGTAAAGAAAATAGATATTTCATGAGTATATTATTAGAACACTTTTTACAATACAAAAGTAATCTAATAAGCAGTAGATAGCTAATTTTTAGACAGACGGAAAAGGCATCGGCTGAACAGCATTTAATAACGATGAAAGGCTATATAAAGGGTATTGATGAGTAACAATTTGCTTGCGACTACCGTTTTTAATGATTTGGAATCGATTTTTTATAATAAAATAAGCGGTAAATAATGAGTACTAAAGCCACTAGAACTATAGCTGTCATGGCAGAATAAGGTTTGTCAATAACAACTGCCACCGCCACCAAAGCATAGGCAATTACAAAAAATACACAAAAAATTGGCGTAAACTTTTTAAGTGCCCCACTGACGACATCATCCCCCTGTTTTTTATTTCTTAAAATTAATAAGGTTGCAGCGGATGTGCTCATTCCTAAACAGTCTAAGAAAATACTAAAGCTTAATACATCATCCACCCCCTTACCAAAAAAAGTAACCAATATTGTAATGAGGGCAAAAACGGTTAACCCAGGAACCAAGGCTTCAGTTTTAGGATGTTTTTTTTGAAAGAGCGCAGGTAAAACTTTATCCTCACTCATAGCAAACATTACTCTAGGATTGCTCATTAATATCACATTCACATAAGCCAAGACACTTAAAATCATTGCGAAATCAAAAACCTTAGCTCCAAACTTTCCAAACCAAGCTTCAAATAATAAGGATCCAATGGCATTTGCATTTTTCATTTGATCAAAACCAATCACTTTAATATAAGTATAGTTAATGGCTAAGTATAAAAATAATACCACCAATATACCCACTACAATACCTCTTTGCATGATTTTAGCCGACTTCACTTCAGATCCAAAATTAATAGTTTGCTGATAACCCCCATAGGTAAAAAAGACAGATACTAAACTTACTAATAATAATAAAGCCCCATTTTTCCCATCATAAGTATAAATCTTTCCTTCGTTTATTCCATGCGAAGGAATGGTGACACCTTTAAACAAAGAAGAAATTAATAAAACAATTAGCGCTATTTTAACCACCGTTAAAATGTTCTGTGTGCGACTACTCGTTTTTAATCCCAACAAGTTAACAATATAAAATAGTCCTACAGAAACCGAAGCCACTAGAATATTAAAAAGAGTGCCAGAAGGTTGACCAAATAATAAATCACTTACATAATCGGCACCAATTAAAGCCACAACTGCCAAAGAAGCTGCATTACTTATTAATATTAAAACATTAATGGTGAATCCAACCCCCGGATGATAACAATAAGCAAACACTTTGTAATAACCCCCCATTACAGGAAGTCTTTGTCCAATTTCAGCATAAGTTAACGCACCAAATAGCGCAATCAATCCACCAATCAGCCAAGCGCTAAAAAAAATAAGCGGAGTGCCCGATTTTGCAGCAATGGTAGCAGGAGTTTTAAAAATACCCATCCCAATAACCAAGCTCACCACAATCATGGTTAAGCTAAAGAAATTAATGGACTGCTTTTTGTTCATATTTGTTCAATGAAAGCTAAATATAATAAAAAGAGTGAAGTTTTCAACAAGCCGTTGGTAATTTAAAATTACTTAGGATAGATAAACACTAAATTTGTTGTAGAATTAGGTTCATGTAAATGATTAAAAGGGAATCCCGTTAAAATCGGGGGCTATTCCCGTAGCTGTGAGTTCGTTGCTAAATAGCAATTGATGCAAAATATCCACTAAAGCAATTTGGGAAGGAGGCATCTATCAAGAACAAGCCAGAAGACCTGCCTAGTTTAAAAAATCAACAGCTTTCGGGTAAAAAGCAGGGATTATAAAAAATTAAGTGCAGCACTGGTATTGTTGGGTCGCCCCCTTAATCAATTATGGTTCTCTTTCTCCAGGAAGCTCATTGTACATTAAAAACAAAACAATGAGCCAAAAGTTAATCACGCTCTCGGTATGCCTTATCACTACCACCCTTGCCTTTGGGCAAAAAGAAAAGCCTCCAATGGATTCCTTGTCTACGAAAAATTTAGCCGAAGTAATAGTAACTGCTAATAAAGTAGAACAAAAACAAAACAGTACTGGTAAAATAGTTACCGTAATTAATGCTGCGCAAATTCAGGCCAATGTAGGTAGAAGCATCGCCCAAATTTTAAATGAGCAAGCCGGCTTGTATTTGCCAGGTAGTTTAAGCAATGCAGGAACCGTTCCTAGCATATTCCTGCGGGGCGCATCCAGTGGACGAACCTTAGTTTTAATAGATGGCATGCCCGTAGGAGACCCTTCTATGATTAGTAATGAATTTGATTTAAACCTAGTACCCCTTCATCAAATTGAAAAAGTTGAAATTTTAAAAGGGGCGCAAAGTACTTTATATGGTTCGGATGCCATTGGTGGTGTCATCAATATTATCACAAAAAATAAAGCTATGCCCACTTGGTCAGGAGACATGAGTACTGGGAGCTACGGTACACAAAAAATTAATCTTCAACATAGCAGAACCATTGGTAAATTTAATTATGCTTTTGGATGGGGCAACGAAATAGCTACTGGATTTACATCCGCAACAGATAGCACTGGGAAAAATAATTTTGATAAAGATGGCTATAATAATAAAAATTGGTTTGCCAAGGTCAATTATTCAATGAACGACTATTGGAATATAAAAATTTCAACACACCATACAAGTTACCATGCCGATATTGATTATGGTGCTTTTAAGGATGACAAAGACAACCAATTTTACAATGCAACTAAAATGACAGGTTTATTGTTAAAATATAAAAAAGAAAAAACCGTTTTTCAATTTCAATATCAATTAAGTACACAGGACCGTCAATATAAAAATGATAGCACTGATAGAAATTATATTATTTTTGAAGACAATCGCTACCTAGGGAAATCTCATTTTGCAGATGCATTTTTTTCAAAGCCTATTTCGCAAAATGTACAATGGATTATTGGCGGCGACTTAAGGTATGGATCTTACCATCAAACTTATGCTTCAATAACTGAATTTGGTCCTTACAATGATAATTTCAAAGATACTTTTCAATACCAAACAGCATTGTATAGTTCTTTGTTAATGAACGATCCAGCCAACAATTGGTTAATTGAATTAGGTGGGAGACTTAATAAACAAGACCGTTATGGATCGAATCAAACTTTCACCATTAGTCCTTCTTATAAATTGAGTTCAAGTGTAAGAGTTATGGCCAGTGCTTCCACCGGATACAAAGCACCTTCATTATATGAATTAAGTTATAATGAAAATTTAAAACCAGAACAATCTTTTAATACAGAGTTAGGAATAGAATATAAAACTAATCCTATCTATTTTAGAGCGGTGTATTATAATAGAACCATTGAGAACGGAATCGATTACAATTATATTGACTACAGCTTTTTCAACTATATTCAACAAAAAGTAAATGGAGTAGAACTCGAAATGAATTGGAAGTCAAATGCAAAAAATACTTTCTCCGTCAATTATACTTTAATGAATGGGCAAGAAACCAATCAAAACAGAGCCACTACTACCGACACCATTACTTATAACTACTTATTAAAACGTCCTAAAAACAGCCTAGGCATCCAATGGGCATGTGAACTCTCTCCCAAATTAAAATTTAGTATCGCTGCCAGATACATTAGCAAAAGATATGATGTAGCTGGTTATGCCGAAGAGGATGTTAGCTTAAAGAGCTACACCCTGCTCCATGCTCATATTCAATACAACTATAACAAGCACATGATATGGTATGCTGATGGACAAAATTTAGGTAATGTGGTATTTCAAGAAATCAATGGTTATAATTCGATAGGGCGCATGCTCGTATTTGGACTGAGGATTAAATAATAGGTTTTTCACCAAATGACATTAATAAAAAAAGCTTTGTATCTTCATACAAAGCTTTTTTATGGAATTTCATTTCGACCATTTGCTCACAGTTATTTTTACCCTGTTTGCTGTAATTGATATAGTAGGCTCTATTCCACTACTAATTGCAATGAAAGAAAAATCGGGTGCCATTAAATCACTCAAAGTGACCTTAATTTCTGGTGCCTTAATGACATTGTTTTTATTTCTTGGCAAACCTTTTTTACAAGTATTGGGTTTAGATGTAAAATCTTTTGCTGTAGGTGGATCTATTGTAATATTTTTATTAGGATTAGAAATGGTATTGGGCCATGAGATTTTTAAAGGGGATAAAGAAGCCCATTCGGGTGCGGTAGTGCCAATAGCCTTTCCAATTATTGCAGGTAGTGGCACCCTTACTACCATTATGTCCTTAAAAGCCAACTTTGAAGAGATCTATATTTTATTAGGAATATTAGTAAACCTGATCATTGTATTTGCAGTGCTAAAATCACTAAATATAATTGAACGCCTACTTGGACCAGGAGGTTTGCTTGCAGTTCGTAAATTTTTTGGTGTGATTCTTTTAGCAATAGCTGTTAAAATATTCTCTAGTAATGTGGGGGCATTAAAGCATTAAAAAAGAATTTTATCTCACTATTGCTGCTTCTATTGGTAAAAATGGGGCTATTGAATAAATCTCCCCGAACCTATTGCCGAAAAAACCTACTTACTGATAACTAATTATTAAATATTATAATAAGTCCTTTGGCAATAATGGTCATTGTTTATACTTGCGATATTAACAAAGCAAATTTTTAATAATAGCCGTTTTTGAACCTATATTTGCTGCTGCAAAAGAAAAATTTAATCCCTCAAATAATTCATAAATGATCAAGCAAATTTCCTTTTTACTTTCTTTCCTCCTTTTTTTAAGTACCAATACAAAGAGTCAAGAAATATTCACAGGTAAAGTGACTGATGTAACCAACGCACCTATTCCTTATGCTGCTATTTCTATTTTGAACACCAATATAAACTCAATCACGGATCAGGAAGGTTTGTTTAAAATTAAATTGCCTGCTACAGGAAACTACCAATTAGAAGTGAGCCATATCAATTTTGCTTCAATTCATCCTATTCTAAAAGCAGAAAATAATAAAAAATTAAACATTCCTGTTTTTATTATGGAAGCGTCTCTTAACACATTAGATGAAATGGTGGTAACTGCTCAAAAAAAAGAGGAGCTAGTGCAGAAAATTCCCGCTAGTATCACCGCTTTAAATGCAAAACAAGTAACTGCTTTTGGCTTGTGGAATACCAAAGAAATTACGGGTATCATTCCTAATTTATACAGTGCCGATCCGGGTGATGGCCGAGCTGTAACCTCTGTAAGGGGTATTGCCACTACTTCTTACGATCCTACCGTAACTACTTACATTGATGGTGTAAATCAATTTAGTTTAGATACTTACCTACCAACTTTATTTGATATTGAAAGAATTGAAGTTTTGCGTGGCCCACAAGGAACTTTATATGGAAGAAATGCGATGGGTGGAGTCATCAACATTATTACCAAACAACCTACCAATACCCCTTCCGGATTTGCAGATATAAGTGTTGGAAATTACAATCAACAAAGAGCTACAGTTGGATTTAAAACTCCTATTTTAAAGGATAAACTTTTTTTTGGCGCATCCTTACTATACAATAAAAGAGATGGTTTTTACACCAACGAGTTCAATAACAAGACCTACGATCAACAAACTGGAATGTCTGGAAACTATTTTTTAAAATACATATTGAATGACCATTGGAATATTAATTTAAATTTCAAACACCACTTAAATAAAAACAAAGGAGCCTTTCCATTGGTTTTTGGTACCGAAGAGGCTTTCACCAACCCTTATAAATTAAATCAAAATAGTACTACTACTATGATGGACCAAACCACCAATACTGGCTTGTCCATTCATTATGCAGGCAATGGCTTTAATTTTAGCAGTCAAACTGCATATCAACAAAATTATCGTTATTATACCACCCCTATTGACGGAGATTTTTCTCCAATAGATGCTATTTCTGTTATTAATAATTATGGAGACAAGTGGAATAACATCAAAGTACTTACACAAGATTTTAAATTTAGCAGTAATAACTCAAACAATAGTAAATTGAAATGGACTACTGGTGCTTTCTTTTTTTATCAAGATGCTCCAGTAAAACAAGCTACTCGATTTGGGATGGATGCGGGTATGATGATGATCGGAGACTCTTTATTTAGTACCACTAGTATAAGTACTACCATTAAAAAAGGATTTGCTTTATATGGTCAAGCCACTTATGCTCTAACCAATCAACTGAATATTACTTTTGGTTTAAGAACTGATTATGAAAATCAATCTCAAGCAGTATTGGGAACTTACCAACATGATCCAAGTAATGATCAATACATTACAAGATCAGACACTTTAGGGAGAACACATTTCAATGCTTTGTCTCCAAAATTGTCATTGGACTATCAGCTGAATAACAACAGCATCTGGTATGGTATTTATAGCAAAGGTTTTAGAGCCGGGGGCTTATCTCCCTTATCTTCAGATCCTTCCCAACCGCCATTGATAGGCTACTTGCCTGAATACAGTGCCAACTTTGAAACAGGTCTAAAAAACAATTGGTTATCGAATAAATTGCAGTTAAATATTGCTCTATTTTATACCAAAGTGACGGATGCGCAAGTGCCCAGCTTGGTATTACCAGATGCCATTACTATTACAAAAAATACGGGTCGGTTAACCAGTAAAGGAATAGAAGCAGAATTAATTGCGATTCCCACCAAAGGTTTGTTATTACAATATGCATTTGGAACAACCAAAGCCAGCTTTGATAAATTAGACCTTGCTGCACAAGGGGAAAGTGTAAATTTAGCAGGCAAACATCCTCTATTCACTCCATCCATGACTTCCTTATTAGCTGCACAGTATACTTACGCTGTTCGTTCAAATTTAAAAGCCATCTTGCGTGCTGAATGGAAATATATTGGGACTACTTATTTTGATTTAGCCAATAACATTGAACAATCACCTTATCAATTATTAAATACTAAAGCAGGTATTGAATGTAATAAAATGGCTTTATTCTTTTGGGCAAAAAATATTACCGGGACCAAATTTATTTCCTATGGCTATGATTTTGGAGCGGTCCATTTGGGTGATCCAGCTACTTTTGGAACTACTTTGTCCTTTAAATTTTAATGGTTTCAACAAAGTTGAATGGACAAAGCAAGATAAATAGGAGACCGGGAAGACTACTAGTATAAAATAACCTTATACGTGGATTAGATGTGGATTATCTAGGTAATTATTAGCTATTTTATTGCTACTTTACAGCATCATTATTATACCTAAACTACTATGGGTGCCATTTCATTAATAGCTTTGTTAATTGCCGCAATTGCGTTTTCTGCAGGCGGTATCTTGATTGGAAAAATTTTAGTAAAAGGAAGCAAAAACCCTCAAAAAGGTCAGGCTTATGAGTGCGGCATACCTACCGACAGCTCCCCATGGCATCAGTTTAATGTGGGTTATTATTTGTTTGCCCTATTGTTCCTCATTTTTGATGTGGAATTGGTTTTTTTATACCCTTGGGCAGTAGTAGTTAAAAAGGTTGGACTGGTTGCTTTAATTGAAATTGTTGTTTTTATATTTATATTATTCATGGGCTTTTTGTACGCTCATAAAAAAGGTGCATTAAAATGGAATTAAGAGAAAATATACCTGGCAACGAACCCTTTCCAGGTATCGTTCACGAAACACCAGGTGGTGGAATTGTAGTAAGCACATTTGATAGTGTCATCAATTGGGCAAGATCCAATTCCTTATGGCCTTTATCTTTTGCTACTAGCTGTTGTGGTATTGAGATGATGTCTACTGCTTCTGCCAAATACGATTTTTCTCGTTTTGGATTTGAAGTAGCAAGGGCTTCACCACGTCAAGCTGATGTAATCATTATTGCAGGTACTATTGTCAATAAAATGGCGCCTGTCTTAAAAAGATTATACGATCAAATGGCCGATCCAAAATATGTGATCGCTATGGGTGCTTGTGCTATTAGTGGAGGTCCTTTTTTTTATAATACCTATTCTGTGGTAAAAGGAGCCGATCATATTATTCCAGTAGATGTATACATTCCTGGCTGTCCTCCTCGACCAGAGGCTTTATTGCACTCTTTAATTTCATTACAAGAGAAAATTAAATTAGGGATGACACGTGAACAAATTAGAGGAGAATTTAAAGTATAGAAAAAGACAACCATGACCAACGAAGAAATAAAAGAATACCTACTCACCCTTGCGCCTTCAGCTTCTTTCGACGAAACAGGCGAATGGTTAAACATCCTTGTGACCGCTGAAGAATTAAAACCTTTGATGTCATCGTTGCGCATTGGCAAAATGCAAATGAACTATTTGTTTTGCTTAACCTGTGTTGATTTTAAAACACACTTAACTATGGTGTATCATTTATCAGCTACCTCCCATCGACAAAGCATCGTGATAAAAGTAAATTTGAATCGCGAACTACCTGTGGTTGAAACCGTATGTGCCATTTGGAGAACCGCTGAATTTTTAGAGCGGGAAGTTTTTGAAATGTTCGGTGTAGATTTTACCAATCATCCTGATTTACGAAAATTAATATTGGAAGACGACTTTAAAGGATACCCCTTAAGAAAAGATTTTGAAGATCCTATCAACATGATAAAATTATAACAGGCACATGTACAATCAAACTGAAATAATAAAAGATACCAGTGAATTAGGTGCCGAAGGCGAATTGATTATTAATATGGGGCCTCAACATCCTGCCACACATGGTGTGCTTCATTTAGTAGTTACTTTGAATGGAGAGACCATCAAAAAAATTGAACCCCATTTAGGTTACATACATCGCTCTATTGAAAAAATGTGTGAAAGTTTAACTTATCGCCAATTTATATATGTAACCAGCAGAATGGATTACTTGTCCTCGCATATTAACAATTTAGGCTGCGCATTATTGGTTGAAAAGGGAATGCAAATAGAAGTACCTGATCGTGCCAAATATGTGCGTGTTATTTTAAGCGAATTAACGCGTATCGCATCACATGAATTATGGCTAGGCGCCATGGCGATGGACTTAGGGGCCTTCACCCCTTTCTTTTATGCATTCAGAGAAAGAGAAATGATTACCGATATTATGGAAGATACTTGCGGCGCAAGATTAACTATGAACTACATTGTTCCTGGCGGTTTGATGTATGATACGCATCCTGATTTTCAGAAAAAAGTAAAAGCTTTTATAACTCAATTCAAATCTAAAGTTACAGAGTACGAAGACCTAGTAACCAATAATATTATTTTCCAAAGCAGAACCAAGGGAGTAGGTGTATTAACTGCAGAAGATGCTATTTCCTTTGGTTGTACAGGCCCTGTAGCGCGTGCAAGTGGAGTGCGTTGTGATATTAGAAAAATTTACCCCTACGAACTGTATGATAAAGTAGAATTTGACGAAATACTTGAAACTGCAGGTGATTCCTTTGCACGTTATATGGTTCGCGTTAGAGAAATGAATCAATCTATTCGGATCATTGAACAATTGATTGATAATATTCCTGAGGGTGATTTTGTTGGAAAGACTAAAAATGTGTTGAAATTACCGAAGGGTGAATTTTATACCCGAGTAGAAACAGCAAGAGGTGAGTTAGGTGTTTATGTAGTAAGCGAAGGAGGTACCACCCCTCATAGAATTAAATTCAGATCTCCAGGATTCTCTAACCTTTCTGTTTTAAATCATATTGCTGCAGGAAGTAAAATTGGAGATTTAATGGCGAGCATGGGCACTTTGGATTTAGTAATTCCAGATATTGATAGATAAGCAGATGTCAATTTTTAAATAAATGGATTTTAGTTAGACCTATATATAAATAGATTAAGCATGTTTAGTTTAGAAGGTATTACAACCAATATTCAAGATTGGTTATTTATGAAGTTCAATCCTACATTGGCCCTAGCAATAGAATGTGTCATTGTAATTTTATTGGCCATAAGTTTATTTGCTCTCTTAGGCTTGGTCTTGGTATTAATGGAAAGAAAAGTGGCAGCGCATATTCAAATTCGCCTAGGCCCCAATCGGGTAGGTCCGGGTGGTATGTTTCAAACCGTAGCGGACACTTTAAAACTAATTATGAAGGAAGGTTTAGTACCAGACAAGGCAGATAAGTTTTTGTTCAACTTGGCTCCATTTGTCGTGATGATGGTAGGTATGTTATTATTGGCGCCTATCGCTTTTGCTAAGAATTTTCAGATATGGGATATCAATATCGGAGTATTATATATTTCTTCTGTTTCATCTTTATCTGTAATTGGAATATTAATGGCAGGTTGGGCGAGTAATAATAAATATTCTTTACTAGGCGCCATGCGAAGTGGCGCGCAAATTGTGAGTTATGAATTATCTGCTGGCTTTGCTGTTTTAACCATCGTAGTGCTTACAGGTAGTTTACAACTTTCTGAAATTGTAAAAGCCCAACAAAATGGATGGTGGATTTTTAAAGGGCATATTCCAGCAATCATTGCATTTGTTTTATACCTAATTGCAGTTACAGCCGAAACCAATCGTGCGCCTTTTGATTTAGCCGAAGCTGAATCAGAATTAACTGCTGGTTTTCATACGGAATATTCTGGTATGCGTTTTGCCTTATTCTTTTTAGCAGAATACATAAACATTTTCATTGTTTGTGCAATAGGCGCTACTTTATTTTTTGGCGGATGGATGCCACTTCATATTGGTAATTGGGAAGCTTTTAATCACATCATGGATTATATCCCCTCCTCGGTTTGGTTTATGGGAAAAACCTTTTTTCTTATTTTTTTAATTATGTGGTTTAGATGGACCTTCCCAAGATTACGTGTGGATCAATTACTGAATTTAGAATGGAAATATTTATTACCGATAAGTTTATTTAACCTTTTATTGGTAGCAGTGATCGCTATCTTAGGTTGGCATTTTTAATATTAAATGAATTAGAAATATGTTTTTGAAAGATTATATATCAGAAGTGGCCAATGGCGTAAGTTCTTTATTAAAAGGCATGCGCAAAACAGGCTATTACTTTTCGCATCCTAAAGAAATTATTACAGAGCAATACCCCGATAATCGTGCAACTTTATTATTGGCGGAAAGATTTAAGGGCGAAGTGGTCATGCCACATGATGCAAACAACGAACATGCCTGTACAGGTTGTACGGCTTGTGAATTGGCTTGTCCAAATGGAACCATTAAAGTAGTTACCAAATTCGAAGTGTCTCCAGAAGGAAAAAAGAAAAAGGCAATTGATGCATTAGTGTATCGGCTAGAACTGTGTACGATGTGTAATTTGTGTATAGTGGCTTGTCCTAGTGATGCGATTAAAATGGCACCTAATTTTGAACACAGTGTTTTTGATAGAACTAAATTAACCAAAGTATTAAATCAACCGGGATCTAAAATAAGGGAGGGAATAGAATAATGAATACATCAGCCATCATCTTTTACGCCATTTCCGCACTCATATTGGGCGCAGCGATTTTAGCAGTTTCCACACTAAAAATATTTCGTTCCGCCATCTGGTTATTGTTTTCATTGGTGGGCATTGCCGCACTATATTTTTGGATGCAAGTAGAATTTATTGCTGCCATCCAAATTGTAGTTTATGTGGGAGGAATTGTGGTGTTAATCATCTTCTCTATTTTCTTAACACAACAATCAGGAAAAGAAATGACCAAGCCTGCCACCAGTAAAATTATATTTTCTTCCTTAGCTGCGCTTTTTGGAACTGCATTCACCTTTAATTTAATAAATCATTACGGATTCGATACTAGTTCAGCACAACCATTTAATAACAGTGTTAGCGAAATTGGTACCCAAATGCTTAGCACAACCTCCTATGGATTTATTTTGCCTTTTGAAGTGGTGAGTATGTTATTGTTAGCTGCCATGGTGGGCTGTATTGTTATAGCTATGAAGCCTACCACAGCCAATATTATTCAACTAAACAAAAAGGAGGATTAAAACCATGAATGAAATACCCTTAACCCATATTCTATTCGTTAGTACTGCATTGTTTTTCATTGGTATGTATGGATTATTTACGAGAAGAAATTTAATTACAATGCTCATGTCCATTGAGCTCATGTTGAATAGCGTGAATATTAATTTTGTGGCATTTAATAAATATTTATTCCCTGATAAATTAGACGGTTTGTTTTTCTCTTTATTTATTATCACCATTGCTGCTGCAGAAGCAGCAGTAGCCATTGCTATTATCATTAACTTATTTCGTAGCCATCAATCGATTGATGTTGAAGATGCCACTGAAATGAAATTTTAACAACTATGTCAAACTATTTATATATACTATGGATTCCATTATTACCCCTAGCAACATTTGTGCTATTGGGTTTATTCGGACGTAAATACTTTGCTAAAACTGCTGGTATTTTTGGAACCGCCTCCTTACTTACATCAACTCTATTATCATTTGTAGCTGCAAAGCAATACTTTTTTGTGGACGGAAAAGTGAATGGGGTATATCAAAAAATAATAGCATTAAAATATACTTGGTTACAGTTTAGTCCCAACATAGCCATTGATATGGGCATCATCGTGGATCCTATTTCAGTCATGATGTTAATTGTAGTTACATCGGTATCCTTAATGGTGCATGTATTTAGCTTAGGATATATGAAAGGGGAAGAAAGATTTGCTACTTACTATGCATTCTTGTCTTTATTTACTTTTTCTATGTTAGGCCTTATCTTATCGGTGAATGTTTTCCAAGTATATATGTTCTGGGAATTGGTAGGGGTATCTAGCTTTTTATTAATTGGATATTATTTTAATAAGCCATCTGCTGTGGCAGCTTCCAAAAAAGCATTCATTGTAACGCGCTTTGCTGATTTAGGTTTTTTAATTGGTATTTTAATTATGGGTTTTTACGGTGGCACTTTAGATATTGGTTTGTTGATAAAAAAATTAACCTCGGCGCAGTCGCCTGAATTTTTAAATATAACGACTGCTAGCTTTTTAGGTGCAAGTATGCTTACCTGGGGCTTAACTTTAATATTTATGGGAGGTGCAGGAAAATCGGCGATGTTCCCTCTACATATTTGGTTACCCGACGCAATGGAAGGACCTACACCAGTATCTGCTTTAATTCACGCAGCAACCATGGTGGTCGCGGGCGTTTATTTAGTAGCTAGACTATTTCCTGTATTTTCCATGGACGAAGCAGCTTTAACGATGGTTACTTATGTTGGTGCATTTTCCGCCTTACTTGCGGCAGTGATTGCTTGCACACAAACCGATATCAAACGTGTACTAGCTTATTCTACGATGTCTCAAATTGGTTATATGATGTTTTCTTTAGGGATATCAAAAAATGGTGGTGAAGCAGGATTGGGCTATATGGCTTCGATGTTTCATTTATTTACCCATGCATTTTTTAAGAGTTTATTATTCTTAGGTGCCGGTTCGGTAATACATATGGTACACAGTAATGAAATGAAAGACATGGGTGGCTTAAGAAAAATAATGCCCATTACCCATGCTGCTTTTTTAATTGCCTGTTTGGCCATTGCAGGTATCCCACCTTTCGCAGGATTCTTTAGCAAGGAAGAAATTTTAACAGCTGCCTTCCATGAGAATAAACTAATTTATGGCGTTGCCCTCTTTACTGCAGCATTGACAAGTTTTTATATGTTCCGATTGTATTTTAATATTTTCTGGAGCAAGGATGCCGCAACAGCTCATGGCAAAGAAGGGCATAGCGAAGGCACTTGGACCATGAAACTGCCATTACTTATTTTAACAGCCTGTGCAATAGGCGTTGGGTTTGTTCCTTTTTCTCAATTCATTACTTCAGACGGTTTGGCATTAGAAACACATATTGATGTGGTGTTCTCTATTGCGCCGGTCGCATTATCGATCATTGCTATTTTACTGTCTGCTAGTTTTTATAAAACGCAAAATGCAAAATCGGATAAAGCAGTTGCATTATTTGGTGGTTTTTACAGAGCGGCCTACAAAAAATTTTATGTAGATGAATTGTACTTGTTTATTACAAAAAAAATAGTTTTTCCATTAATTGGACAACCTATTGCTTGGGCCGACCGAAACATTGTAGATGGATTTATGTTGTTGTTGGCGAGTACCACTGCAAAAATTTCAAGCGCGATTAAAGGATTGCAATCGGGTAAAGTACAGCACTATGCACTCTACTTTTTCGGCGGCGTTATTGCATTGTCGATTTTATTCATTTATATCTGGAAATAAAATATTTATATGAACTTATCATTACTCATCTTATTGCCCCTGCTCACTGCCCTACTCATTTTATTGAGTAAAAATTTAGCGCAGATAAGAACTATTGGATTGGCAGGATCAATAGCACAATTGGGCGCGGCTGGATGGTTGTTGAAATTATTTATGGATCAGCGAGCTGCAGGTAATACTGCCCCCCATTTATTTGAAACCAATACTGTTTGGTTTAAAGCATTAAATATTAATTACCATATTGGCATAGACGGCATTGCACTCGCTATGATTTTATTAACCTCTTTAATCGTAGTTGCAGGTATTCTTGTTTCCTGGACCATGGAAAAATTAAGTAAGGAGTATTTCTTCTTATTGGTATTATTAAGCATGGGTGCGTACGGATTTTTTATCTCCTTGGATTTGTTCACCTTATTTTTCTTTTTAGAAGTAGCCGTTATTCCTAAATTTTTATTGATTGGTATTTGGGGCAGTGGCAAAAAAGAAAACAGCGCCATGAAATTGGCCTTAATGTTAATGGCCGGTTCGGCATTGGTTTTTGTTGGCTTAATGGGTGTTTATTATAACACACATACTTTTGATATGGTGCAAATTGGACAAATGGGCATATCATTGGGTGTACAAAAATTCTTTTTTCCATTTGTATTTTTAGGCTTTGGCATATTTGCAGCTTTATTCCCTTTTCATACATGGGTACCCGATGGTCACGCTTCAGCGCCAACAGCAGCTTCTATGTTTTTAGCGGGCATCTCCATGAAGCTTGGAGGTTATGGTTGTTTACGTATGGCATCCTTAATGCCTGAGGCGGCACACAGTTATTCCTGGATCATTATTTTATTAGCAACTATTGCAATCATCTATGGCGCATTTGCTACCATGATGCAAACCGATTTAAAATACATCAATGCTTATTCTTCCATCAGTCACTGTGGATTTGTCCTATTAGGAATTGGGATGTTGAATAAAACATCCATTAATGGTGCTGTCATTCAAATGGTTTCTCACGGATTAATGACGGGCTTATTCTTCGCTGCAATTGGAATGATTTATACTAGAACCCATACTAGAATGGTTGCACAATTAGGCGGCTTATTAAAAGCCATGCCCTTTATCTCTACCGTATTTGTAATTGCGGGTTTATGTTCTCTTGGATTACCTGGCTTTAGTGGATTTGTGGCAGAGATGACCGTGTTCATGGGCTCCTGGCAAAACCCAGAAGGTGTGTATCGTATCGCTACTGTAATTTCTGCAGCTTCTATTGTAGTCACTGCAGTTTATATATTAAGGGCCACAGGGAAAACCATTATGGGCCCAATTTCAGCCGAACATTCCCTTTTAGGCGATGCTACCTGGAACGAAAAATTTGCAGCAGGTTTGTTGATAATAGGCATATTAATTATTGGATTGGCGCCGTTCTTAATTAACCAATTGATTGTGCCCGCCACTGATTTTTTAATGATCAATATTGACAAAGCCATTACCCTTAAATAATTAGAATAATGCTATCTAACATTTTCATATTACTCAGACAGGAACTTGTATTAAGCTTGCTTATATTTTTATTGCTATTTATTAAAATAGGAAAAGAAAGAAGCAATGAAACTGTTTTGAACCTTATTAATATTTTATTATTTTTCAACCTAGCTGCAGGTTTGTTTGGGATGCTTGAAGGCGCTGCATTTAATAGCATGTTTACAACCAACCCTTTAATAGTACTAGAAAAAAATATTTTAAACTTAGCGATACTTTTAATTTCGATGCAATCTTACGCTTGGTTAAAGCACCATAAACAATTGGTAGAATTTTACTTATTGTTGTTCACTTCTCTATTAGGGATGTTCTTTATGATTTCCAGTGGCAACTTATTAATGTTTTATTTAGGGCTTGAAATGAGTACCATCCCCTTGGCTGCAGCAGCTAATTTCGATTTAACTAAAAGAAAATCATCCGAGGCGGCAATGAAACTAATATTGTCTTCTGCTTTTTCTTCAGGCATTTTATTAATGGGTATTTCTTTCTTATATGGCATGAGCGGCACACTAAGTTTTGATATTCTAAGAGCACACATTGCTAATAACCCCTTGCAATTATTTGCTTTCATCTTATTGGTAGCTGGTTTTGCGTTTAAAATATCAGCCGTGCCATTTCACTTATGGACCGCCGATGTTTACGAAGGTTCTCCTGTAGCAGTGACCGCTTTTTTATCAGTTGTTTCTAAAGCTGCCGTATTATTTACCTTTACTTCTATTTTATATAAAGTATTCACGCCTATTGCAACGGTTTGGTATGGTGTATTGGTGGTACTATCCGTGTCAACTATTTTAATTGGTAATTTATTTGCATTAAGACAAGATAATTTTAAACGCTTTCTTGCATTTTCTTCAATTGCGCAGGTGGGTTTTATTTTAATTGGTATATCTGGAAGCGCTCAAGCCGGATCTGCTTCTATGGTCTACTTTGTTTTAATTTATGTTTTCTCTAATTTAGCCGCATTTGGGGTAGTATCTTTAGTGAGCGCATTGGCAGGCAAAGAAAATATTTCAGACTTTAAAGGATTTTATAAAACCAACCCTTTTCTTTCTTGGGTATTAACCATTGCTTTATTTTCACTAGCAGGGGTTCCTCCAACTGCTGGCTTTTTTGGTAAATTATTTTTAATGATGGCTGGAGCGGCTAAAAATAATTATGGTCTTATTATTTTTGCTTCCTTAAATATGGTCGTTTCTTTTTACTACTACTTAAAAGTGGTGAAGGCGATATTCATGGAAGAAAACGAGCAGCCGATTCCCAAATTAAGCCTACCAGGTACCACAAAATTAGCCATGTACATTTGTATCGCAGGAATTATCATCATTGGATTAATTAGTAGGGTATATGATTACATTTATTCATTAAGTATTGGTATTTAAATAATATAGTATGGCGATTAATAAGAACCACGAATTTGAAGACTTAAATAGCATTAAATGTGCAATTGTAGAAAAAAATGCAAGTTTAGAACGTGTCGCATTTTTAAAAGAGTTATTGGAATTGAATAAATACCAAGTAGTGGTAGTGGATAGCCCTGCCCCTAAAGCACCGCCAGTACAAGCACCTAAAGCTGAGGGCGATGCACCCACACCCACACCCGTACCCCCAGTTCCTGAAGCCCCACCCACACCAACTACATTTACGGTGGGTGTAACCGATTTAACATTTAATGCAACCAACGCTATTTTTGGTCGTCAATTAAAAACCGATAAGGGAACTATTGTTACGCTTGGCTATTGGCAAGGAAAAGAGGCGGTTTCCAATGATGAAGTGCCTTATTTTGAACAAGTTAAATAAAAAATTCCTTCAACTTTATTGAAAGAATTGGTAGCCTTGCCAAGAATCGAACTTGGATTTGGAGTTTCGGAAACTCATGTACTATCCATTATACTACAAGGCCATTGAACAAAATTAGGAAAAATTAATTAGAAGAAATAAGTCTAAACTCGCCGCAATAAAACCCGAATCGCAGCAGGTAAAAAAATAGGGGTAGGTAAGGAACGCATAATTTGAATGTCTTCTAATATCGTGGAAGTATTTGACAGAAATTTGAATACGGTAGCCGCCTTGTTTTTAGCAAAAATGCGCTTGAATATTGCTGATCCTTCCATTTTATGATGGAATAAAACATGCAAAAGTACTGCATCATAAAACTGATGACGCGTATTGTGCACTTGGGGTTGAATTGATTGTCCTTGTTCCAATTGTTTCACTAATTGCTTACATTGTACTTGTATAAACTGAAAAGCATAACCGGTACTCGCTTTAATAGCTGCTCCTAAAGCACCTATGGCATAAATTGGTGCTTGATAATTGCTCAAAGGCAATAGGGTCATTGGAATGGCCCCTATTTCTTCATGAATTATTGAATAACTCTTCCCAGAAAACTCATTGGTTAAATACGTATCTAGCACTTTATCATATTCTGCAATACTCAATACATTTTCAGAGAATATAGTATACTCTACCAATGCTTCTTTTTCATTTAAAGGCAATTGATACATAAATGCAGTAGCTCCTTGTTGTGGAACATTGAAATCCATTAATTTAGCAACAGCAGGATTAAATACCGATTGTTGAAATTGTACAACCCTACCCTTAAAATGTTGCCATAAAAAAGGAGCTTTTTTACTAATGGTCTCTTTTGTTTGTAATGATTGTGAGTAGGCAGCTGCAGTAGCTAACTGATTCATTTGAAAAGGCAATAAACTAGAAAAAACATAATTTCCAATAGCACTGCCATTTTCCCATACAACTTTAGCCGCCTTATTGGTAATCAAAGTAGATTTGTTTACTTGATTTATCGCAGTAATAGAAAGTATGGTCGCTTCTTGAAAATGAACATTGACGGCAGCTTTTGCTTTACTAAGCACCGTATTGTAAAAATCAATCCCCTGAATCATTTTGTAGGTAAATGGAGCGGTAGAAAGTGCTTTGTTAAAACTATCGGCATGTATTGAAATCGTCTCCCATGAATTTTTTACCAAATTATCGAAAGCACTCCGCTCCTTTTCCCAAAAGCACCAAGTACGATCGTTGGTTTTTTCGAATGATTGGTCAATGACTAATATTGACTTAGTAGTTAAGATAGGCGATTCAAGTAAATAATAAAGCAAAGATAAACCAGCTCCCCCTGCACCTGCTATAATATAATCGTAGCTTGCTATTTTATTATTCGTATCTATCGCATTACTCATTGTTCTGCAAGGCTTCGTCTCGGCGTACTTTGTCCCAATATTTTTTGGCTACTAGTAACATGCCATAACTTTCACTATCCTCTTTATACAAATGCTTATGGTGCATTTTGTGCGCCCAACGTATAACTTTAATATAACGGTTATTAGACTTAGTAAACCATTTAAATCTTTGATGAATGATAACTTCATGAACTATAAAATAAGCAAATCCATACATGGCAACACCTGTACCTATTCCAGCTATCCACAAGGGACCTACGAAATTACCATAAAAAATACAGGCCATACTTGGTAGGGCAAATATTAAAAAGAAGGCGTCGTTCTTTTCAAAAAAATGTCCTGTGGGTTGATGATGGTCTTCGTGTAAATTCCATAAAAAACCATGCATGACATAACGGTGGGTTAACCAAGTAACCCCTTCCATAATACAAAAAGTTAGTAACGCGACTAATAGGAATATCATAAATTCTATTTTATTAAATTATTCAACAAAGTTACTACAACAAATTCAACTGACTGCGCAATGCCGCCTTTGCTACAATAAATATTTTCCCAGGAGTAGGAATCCTAATTCTGGTTTTTAAAATAGCATCTGGTATCTTTTTTTTTATCTTTTTAAATAGAGCATAATAATATTTAAAAGCTACATACACCCCAAATCTAGCTTTTACCGGTAGCTTTTTAATCCCTTCCAATGCCTCTTCAAAATCGGCTTGTATGTCTGCTTCAATAATTTCTTTATCCTTTTGAGTAAAGTTTGAAAAGTCACAGTTAGGAAAATACATTCTATCTAGCCCTTCAAAATCTGCTTTAATGTCCCTTAAAAAATTGACTTTCTGGAAGGCCGCACCCAATCGTTGAGCCGACGGTTTTAACTTTTCAAATTGTTCTTTATTGCCTTCACAAAATATATGCAAACACATTAAACCTACCACTTCTGCACTCCCATAAATATAGGTTTGATAAGTAGTCAAATCATATTGTTGTTTGCCTAAATCCATTTCCATACTTACCAAAAAAGCTTCTAATAAAGCAAGGTCTATGGTGTACTTATTAAAAGTTAATTGAAAACGATGTAAAATTGGATTTAAGCTAATTCCTTGCTCTAATGCCAAGTAGGTATCTTTTTTAAATTGCGCGAATAAACTTGCTTTATCATAATCATGAAAAGAATCAACTATTTCATCAGCAAAACGAACAAAACCATAAATATCATATATTGGTTGACGCAAATCGGTATGCAATAGTTTTATAGCCGAAGAAAAACTTGAACTATACAAAAGTGTAGTTGTTTTGCTACTTAACCCTGTGACTTCATTGTATAATTTTAAATCAGACATGTATATTAATTAGTTTTATAATTTTTATCTATCAGTGTTGCTACCACTTCCCCACTAATTAAACTAGGTGGTACCCCTGGACCTGGAACCGTTAATTGACCGGTATAATATAAATTTTTTACCTTTTTACTTTTACAAGAGGGCTTTAAAATGGCAGTTTGTAACAAAGTATTGGCCAAACCATAGGCATTCCCCTTAAAAGAATGATAATCACTTTTAAAATCAGCAACAGCGTATGATTTTTTATAAACAATTGAATCTGAAATAGTTTGACCCCAACGGTGTTCTAATCTGTTTATTAATTCATTAAAATATTTTTCACGTACTTCTTCGGTATCCCCTTCTAAACCAGCAGCAACTGGTATTAATAAAAATAAATTTTCACTTCCTTCAGGGGCCACAGTAGAATCGGTTACAGAGGGCACACTTGCATAAAACAATGGTTTCGTAGGCCAAGTAGGATCAGTATAAATTTCTTTTCCGTGTAATTCAAAGTCGGTGTCAAAAAATAAAGAGTGATGTGTTACCCCTTTTAATTTTTTATTTAGTCCCACATAATATAACAAGGAACTTGGTGCCATAGTTCTAGTATCCCAATAACTAGCAGAATAAGTTTGGTATTTACTATCCAATAACTTTGTTTCAATGTGATGGTAATCGCCTGCGCCTATCACCACATCAAAATCATAATTCTTTTGCTCGCTTGTACTGGTAGATTTTGTTAAGCATGATTTTGCAATTCCATTTACTACCTCAATATGTAAGGCTTCTTCTCCAAAATTAAAAGCCACCCCTTGAGCAATAGCAGTATCATACATGGCTTGTACAATACTATACATACCCCTTGCTGGATACCATGTGCCTCCCTTAATATCTGCGTAATTCATTAAACTATATAATGCAGGTGTATTTTGTGGCAAAGCACCTAAAAACAAAACTGGAAACTCAATTAATTTTTGAATATAGGGATGTTTGAAAAAACGAGCTACGTGTTTTTTCATAGATTGAAATACATCTAATTTAAAAATACCTTTCACCAAATCTATATCAATAAATTCTTTTAATGAAATTCCTGGCTGATGTACTAATTTTCCTACGCCAACATCATATTTAAACTTAGCCTCTTCCATAAATTTATCTAAAGCCTCTGCTGCGCCGGGTTCTACACTTTCTAACAAGGCAGCCAAATCGGAATAGTTGGCAGGCATGTCCCAATGAGTTTCGTCAAAATAAACACGGTAAGAGGGATCTAATCTTTTTAATTGATAAAAATCAGCCACTTTTTTTCCGAAAGAATTAAAATATCGTTCAAAAACGTCGGGCATCCAATACCAACTTGGCCCCATATCAAAAGTATATCCGGCCGCTTCAAATTTTCTGGCCCTCCCACCTGGTAAAGTATGTTTTTCAAGAACAGTTACAGCCCAACCTTTTTTTGCTAAAAAAGTGGCTACAGACATGCCTGCAAATCCTGCTCCTATTACTAATGCTTTTTTAGAAGTAGTTTCCATATTATATTTAGTAACGTTGTATTTTCTGCTTTAGTATTTTTCTTGCAAAGTGTATGCGACTTTTTATGGTACCCAAAGGTTCATGGAGTGCTTCAGAAATTTCATTGTATTTATACCCTTCGAAGTATAAATTAAATGGGGTTCTAAAGAGCTCTGGCAAATCATATATTAATTGCTTCACTTCGCTCAAATTTAAGTTAGTCACTCCATCATTCAAAACCTTTGTTCTGGTTTGATCAATTAAGAAATCATTTGGTGAATTATCAAGTACCACCGCTTGTTTAGCACGCTTCCGATAATCGTTGATAAAAATATTACGCATAATGGTATACAACCAAGCTTTAATATTGGTACCCACATTGTATTTGTCTTTATTGGATAGTGCTCTATACAAAGTTTCTTGAAAAAGGTCCTTCGCGGATTCATGGTCCTTGGTTAAATTGATAGCGAAAGGCTTTAAAAAATCAGCATTTTCAGTAAGTAGTAGGGTGAATTCTGCGGATGACATATAATTATGTTTAATTTTTAGTCTGTAAAGTTAAACATAAAAAAGATGCTTTAAGCTAATTTTGTTTAATATTTTTGTTAATAAATTAAACAATTTTAAAACTAGTAGAACGATATTCAGTAGTATTATGAATAAAATAAATGTATAAAAATTTTAATTACAATAACTTACAATAAATTTGGTCCTTTATTTTGTAAAAATTTCTTCTCATTAAACAATGAAAAAGAAAATTAAATTGATTGAATAAACTGAAGGGTATCTGAGAGACTTCTCTTTAATTGTATAGAAGCAGGAACTATTCCGTCATATTCTTGAATTAATTGGCCCGATAAAATGATTGGAGTAGAATGATTAATTTCAGACAATTGTTTTATAAACTTATCGATTTTAAACTTTTTGCCAGGTGAGGTTAAATGAGAAAACAAATAATCTAGTTTTGTATTTTTAATCAAATATTCAAGATCTACCATAGGTACATTGGTCCCTAGATAGTCCACATAGATTCCATTTTGTTTTAATAAAAAATGTACATATAATAGACCAATTTCATGATACTCTGCTTCAGGTAAAAATAAGACCACTCTCCTCGTGTATTTGGCAACTGGAGGCAACTTCTCGATGCCGTATATAACTTTTTGTCTCAACACATTAGTAGCTAAATGCTCTTGTGCAGGGTTAACATGATTGGTGACCCATAATATACCTACTCTTTCTAAAAAGGAAAAAATAACTTCATTAATGGTTTTTTCTATCCCTTTTAGGGCAATGTAAGTATCTAACTGTTGTTCAAAGGCAACCATGTTCAACGAAACCATCTCCTTAATCAAATTATTTACGACCCTTTCTTTTTGTGCATCCAGTTGACTGATAGAAAGTATCTTTTCTTCCATCTGCTCTCTACTCATTTTATCAATATGAGAAATCTTAAATCCATATTTATTTAAAAGCGATACATTCAGAATGGTCTTTAATTCATTCGAAGAATAGGTCCTTATATTGGTCTGAGTACGTGTAGGCTGTAAAAATTGATACCGCTGTTCCCAAATACGTATAGTATGGGCTTTAATACCTGAAATTTGTTCTAAATCTTTTATAGAATAACTTGACATACCATAAAGAACAATAGATTTTTAAAATTGTTCATCATTTTAGAAAAAATGTGGCATCACTATTAAAATAAAGGTACGGAAGTGACAAAAACTACTATTTTAAATTTCTTAAGTATTCACCATACCCACTTTTAGCATATTTATCGGCTAAAACCATTAATTGAGTTTTGTCTATAAAACCCATCCTGTAGGCAACTTCTTCAATACAACCTATTTTTTGGCTTTGTCTTTTTTCAATCACCCTCACAAATTCACAAGCATCCGCATAAGAATCAAAAGTACCTGTATCTAACCAGGCAGTTCCTCGGTTCATAATACCAACTTGTAATTGATTGCGGTCTAGATATACTTTATTCACGTCAGTAATTTCATACTCCCCCCTTGGTGAAGCGGGAATATTTTTAGCAATTTCCACCACCTGGTTATCATAAAAATACAAACCTGGAACTGCATAATTGGATTTTGGTTGTACTGGCTTTTCTTCTAATGAAATGGCATTATGCTTAGTATCAAATTCAACCACTCCATAACGCTCTGGGTCATTTACTTCATAAGCAAAGACTGCAGCTCCAGCAACATCATTGAAAGATTGTACCAACTTACTAAAACCCGCACCATAAAATATATTGTCCCCTAAAATTAAGGCCACTTTATCCTTTCCAATAAAATCGGCCCCTATTACAAAAGCTTGTGCCAAACCATTGGGTACAAACTGCACTGCATAATGAAAAGAACAACCTATTGCTGATCCATCTCCTAGTAATCTTTTGAATTGATCCTTGTCTTCGGGAGTTGTAATAATTAATATTTCTTTTATACCGGCCAATAACAATACAGATAACGGATAATAAATCATTGGCTTATCATAGATTGGCATCAATTGTTTACTAATTCCTTTGGTAATAGGATACAACCTTGTCCCCGAACCGCCTGCCAATATAATTCCTTTCATATACCTAATAATTTATTTTTTATGTGTATTTGATTTCGCTCTTTGTGCTCAAATCATAACAATTTTTTTATACGCCTATGCTTTTCGAGTATTCCTCGAATGATTGTAATACTTTATCTTTTGCAGACAACAACAATTCATTAGTGGGTATTTTCCAATCAATATTTAAATCGACATCATTATACCTAATGCCGACTTCCTTACTTGGGTTATAAAATTCATCACATTTATAAAAGAAAGTAGCCACTTCACTTAAAACGACAAAGCCATGTGCAAAGCCTTTTGGTACAAAAAATTGCTTGTGGTTGTCTGCTGTCAGTTCAACGGAGTAATGTTGGCCAAAGCTGGGTGAATTTTTTCTTAAATCTACTGCTACGTCTAAAACTGCACCTTCCAAAACCCTTACTAACTTAGATTGTGCAGCTTCCCCTGATTGCAGATGCAATCCTCTTAAAACCCCTTTTTGAGATCTAGATTGATTGTCTTGAACAAAATTAATTTGTAAACCAGTAGCATCAGCAAATTGTTTTTGATGATAAGCTTCAAAAAAATAACCACGCGCATCACCATGCACGGTATCGTGTAGTATAAAACAGTCTTTTAATGGGGTCGCTTCTATTTTCATTTAAGGATTATCTGTTATCGTACATTGAATTATAATATTGTTGATATGCGCCAGTGGTTACATTTTCCAGCCATGCCCCATTGCTCAAATACCAATCAATAGTAGCTGCCAATCCTTCTTCAAAAGTAACAGATGGACTCCATCCTAACTCTTTATTTAATTTAGTGGCATCTATGGCATATCTGCGATCGTGACCAGGTCTATCCTTTACATAAGTAATTAAAGTTTCACTCTCCCCTTTTGCTCTTCCTAATTTCAGATCCATTTGAGCACACATTACTTTTACCAAATCAATATTTGTCCATTCGTTAAATCCACCAATATTATAGGTGTCCCCCTTTTTACCTTGATGAAATATTAAATCAATGGCACGCGCATGATCTATGACATACAACCAATCACGCGTGTATAAACCATCTCCGTAAACAGGCAATGGTTTTTTATTTATAATATGATGTATGAATAAGGGTATTAATTTTTCCGGAAAATGATTGGGCCCATAATTATTAGAACAATTTGAAACAACATAAGGTAAATGATAGGTTTCTCCATAGGCTCTTACAAAATGATCACTTGCTGCTTTGCTTGCCGAATAGGGTGAGTTGGGGTCATAGGCAGTCGTTTCTTCAAACAAACCTTCTTTCCCTAAACTTCCATAGACTTCATCGGTGGAAATATGATAAAATAAATGATCTCTGTTTTTTTCCCAACTACCATTTTGTGCTTTTTCATAACTTAAATCGCCCTTCCAATATTCTTTTGCGGTATTTAATAAGTTCACTGTGCCAATTACATTTGTATATACAAAGTCTAAAGGAGAGACGATGGATCTATCCACATGCGATTCCGCTGCCAAATGAATGACATCGGTGATTGCATTTTTTTCAAAAATGGTTTTTAGTGAATCGGCAGCTAAAATATTCGCTTTTTCAAAATGATAATTAGGCGCTTTTTCGATATCCTTCAAATTTTCCAAATTACCTGCGTAAGTAAGCGCGTCTAAATTAAAAATTTGATACTGCGGATATTTAGTCACCATTAATCGAACCACATGAGAGCCTATAAAGCCCGCCCCACCTGTAATTAATATGTTTTTTTGCATCTGAATTTGTATATTACAAAGATATTGAAAGACAATGAGTCACCAAAGATATTATTCCTTAGATGTATTTAGAGGCGCTGTGGTGGCATTCATGATTTTAGTGAACAATCCTGGATCATGGGCACATATATTTAGCCCATTAGAACATGCTATTTGGCACGGGTGCACCCCTACTGATCTCGTTTTCCCTTTTTTTCTTTTTGCAGTAGGCAACGCATTATCCTTTGTTATGCCAAAATTACAAAATGCACCTGCTTCCCATTTTTGGAGTAAAATAATTCAACGTACCATTTTAATTTTTGCCATTGGATTATTTTTAAATTGGAGCCCGTTTGTAAAATGGTCTGACACTGGTTTGATCTTTAAGCACTGGGAAAATATTCGTGTATTTGGCGTATTGCAACGCATCGCGCTTTGTTATTTTTTCGCATCTATTATTATTTATTTTGGAAAGTCTAAAATGGCTCTTTTTATTGGAATGATGATTTTAGTAAGCTACTGGGTACTTACTTATACACTTGGTAGTCCGGGGCATCCATTTAGTTTATCGGGATATTTTGGAAATTCAATTGATCAATCTCTTTTAGGAATTAACCATTTATACAAAGGGGAAGGGGTGCCATTTGATCCGGAAGGTTTTACCAGCACTTTCCCAGCCATTGTTCAAGTAATTTTTGGATTTTTAGTGGGCGAGTACATACAACTTAAAGGGAAAAATTATGAAATGTTATCTCAATTACTTTTAACTGGCGTGCTACTAGTTTTGGTTGGTTATAGCTGGGATTTTAGTTTCCCTATTAATAAAAAAATATGGACCAGTAGTTATGTTTTATATACTTCAGGCTTAGCAATGATTACACTTGGCCTGTTTATTTATTTACTAGAATTTAAAAATGCAAAGGGAGCATGGAGCCACTTTTTTGATGTGTTTGGAAAGAATCCCTTATTTGTTTTTGTGTTAAGTGGATTGTTACCACGTGTATTGGCTTTATTTAGATGGATAGATCATGTTGATGATTATGGTAAATCAGTTTACACCAGTCCACTAACTTGGTTTTATGAACATCTATGTAAAAATGTAGCAAATGATTTACGCATTGGTTCTTTCCTATACGCTTTATGTATTATTGCTTTTTTTGGGGTGCTAGCTTACTATTTAGATAAAAAGAAGATTTATATAAAAGTATAATTAAGAATGGGAAATAAACAAGCAGTTTTATTGAAAAAGTTGCGCTGCTTTTTCAATATTTTCAGGCTTACCCACATCTAACAATAAGCCATCACTATGGTCATAAAAACCAATGGTATTAGAAGAGGCTATTTGCAAATAAGCATCTATCAAGGAAAATTTTCCAGTTAAACTCAATGCCTTATAAAAAGAATGATGAATAATTTGAATGCCGCTAAAAGCTTTGGTTATTATGGTTTCTGAGGGTATTATTTTATTAGGTGTATTAGCCCACCTTTCTTCCCCAGTTAGATTATTTTTCCAACCTACTAATTTTTCAGCTTGGTTAAATAATAAATTTCTACTAGCTACTCTATTCGTCACGGCCAAAGTAGCCATATAATTTTCATTGCCCTGTGCTAAAACCTTATTGGCCGCAATCAGTTTATCTATTTCCAAATTAGTTAAAATATCTGCGTTCATGACCAACCAAGATGCCTCTTGTTCAAAAAATGATTTTGCAAATAATACACCACCTCCTGTTTCTAACACCTCACGGCTCTCGTCAGAAATAAAAATAGTACTTCCCCAGCCTTCATTGATGCTAACAGCTTCTTTAATTTGATTTGAAAAATGATGTACATTAACGACCACTTCATGAATACCATATTGTTGTAAGTATTCAATGTTTCTTTGCAACAAAGATTTTCCATTCACCAATGCCAATGCCTTTGGATGATTATTGGTAAAAGGCTTTAACCTAGTGCCCAACCCTGCTGCTAAAATCATTGCGCGCATAAAATAATTATTTTACCCAATTGTCTTTATTGGTATGTGTTACCACCGTTTTTAGATGGTACTTATTTTGTAAATGTTTTGCAGTTTGTTCTGCTGCAAATACGCTTCTGTGTTGACCACCTGTGCAACCAAAATTAATGTGCAAGGATTCAAATCCTCTATTTAAATAATTCTCCACTGTAATGTCAATTAGGTCCCAAACACTATTTAAAAATCCATTCATTTTTGTTCTTTGTTCTAGAAAATCTTGCACGGGCTTATCTAATCCTGATTGTTTTTTATATTCCTCCACTCTGCCTGGATTTAAGATCCCCCTCATGTCAAACACAAAGCCGCCTCCATTTTCAGCGCTATCGGACGGTATCCCTTTTTTATAACTAAAGCTATTAATGGTGATCACCAAGGGTGTAGTTTCATTGGCCTTGGTTGGTGTAAAACGTCCTATTACTTCTTCACTGACCATCCATTTTAATACAGAAGAAAAAACGGGTGTATCCTGCTCTAAAGCATAACATTGTAAAAAGTTTTTTAGATTCTCTAAACCTAAGGGTATACTTGTCAAAAAATGTGCTTTCCGCTCAAACAAACCTCTAAATCCATAGGCCCCTAATACTTGCAATAGCCTCAACAAAACAAAACCCTGGTATTGTTTTTTAAAATCAGTTCTATCTAAAGGAGTTGGAAGTAGTTTTTGCAATTCATCAAGATAATGATTCAATAATTTTTCTTTCCATTCATTGTTAAGCGCTGCTTTCGCTTGCCATAATAAGGAAGCCACATCATAAGGCAACCCTCCTTGCATACCTCCTTGAAAGTCGATAAAAAAAACTTCTCCATTTTGAACCATAATATTTCTACTCTGAAAATCGCGAAACATAAAATTATCAAAATTGCTTTGGGCTAATTGACTGCTCAAAATTTCAAATTCATCAATCAAGGCTTGTTTGTCATATGGATATTGTAAGGTGTCTAAGAAGTAATATTTGAAATACAATAAATCGGATAGTATGGAATGTTTACCAAAATATTTTGAAGTTAAACAATTATTGTAATCTAACCCTTTTGCTCCTTCTATTTGCAATTGTACTAGCGCGCTTAAACTTTTTTGAAACAATAAAAATACGGCTGTTGTTTTCCCTTCTTTTTCCAACACATCTAATAGAGAAATATTTCCGAGGTCTTCTTGCAAATAAACAGTTTCATTTTCATTGATCGCCAATACCTTTGGAACTGGTAGTCCTTTTTCATAAAAATGATTGGAAAAGTAGACAAAGGATTGATTTTCTTTCCTGTTCAAGCTGTAGGTAGCTATCCAAGATTCCATTCCTTGGGCAATTCTGAAGTACATCCGATCACCTCCACTTTGAGGAATTTTTTGGATCGTATCCCATGGATTGGAGTTAATGATATTATAAATATTTTTAATGTGTTCTAAAATGACCTCCATGTGGTAAAAAGTTGTTGCTTTATGGTCAATAAAAGTAATTAATTAAAAGCTATAAATCATCAAAGATGAAAAAGTTGTAAATTGACAACAAATCAAATACCATGCGCACTAAACTAAGTTCGTTTTTTATTTTAATCGCCTCCCTTTTATCTTTGAGTGTTATTGCACAAAAAGAAACTATAAACGGACTGGTGAAAGATACTAAAGGAAATGCTTTAGAAGGTGTTACTATAAAAGTAGCAAAATCTAAAGTAATTAATACCACCAATAAAGCCGGTTATTATAGCATTAATGCCAACTTCAATGATGTTTTAGAATTTAGCTTCGTTGGTTTTGAAACCAAAAAACAACTTGCAAATGGAAATAATATCAATATCGTTTTAACCGCTAGCACGGCTGATTTGCAAGAAGTAATTTTAGTTGGTAGCAGGGGTCTTGGACGAGTTAAAACAGAATCTCCTGTACCAGTCGATGTGATTAAATTGACGGATGTCAGCATGAATACGGCAAGAATGGATTTAACGTCTACTTTAAATTTTGTCGCTCCTTCTTTTAACTACAATAAACAATCTGGAGCCGATGGAGCCGACCACGTTGATATAGGTACATTAAGAGGCTTGGGGCCCGATCAAACTTTGGTATTGATCAATGGTAAACGTAGACATAGCACCGCTTTAGTTGGTTTATTTGGAACAAGAGGACGTGGCGGTTCGGGGGTAGACTTAAATGGATTCCCGATGTCTGCTGTGGATAGAATTGAAATATTAAGAGATGGCGCATCTGCGCAATACGGTTCTGATGCCATTGCAGGGGTAATGAACATTGTATTAAGAAAAAATACAGGGGAGTGGAATATCAATACGGGTATTGCTGGCTATAACGATAAAAAATTCAATACTTACCAGTTTAAAGGAAATCATGATTACTTGTATTCCAATCCAATCGATGGCGTTACAAAATCATTTTCTGCCAATAGAGGTTTTGATATAGGAAAAAAAGGGGGCTTTATCAATTTGTCTTTTGATTTATTAGATCAAGGAAAAACATTCCGTCAAGCCGCTTCCGCGAATATTGAAGATAAAAATGGTTTACCTACGAATACTTGGAGACAAGGTTTTGGAGATGGTTCAATGAGTTCTATTGGAACCATGTTTAATATGGAAGTTCCCCTTGGAGATGACATTAAGTTTTATGCATTTGGAAGTTTTAACAATAAAAAATCTGATGCCTTTGCCTATACAAGAAATTGGTCGGACAATTGGTATGCCAAAAAAAATCGCTTCCCTGTAGATGCGAATGGAGATTTAATTTATGTACCTAGCATTATGTTCACATCCGGTTCTGGAGACACCAGTTATAATCCTCACATTCAAGCAAATATTCAAGATATATCGATCGTTACTGGTTTTTCTAAAACTAGTAAAAGTGGATGGGATTGGGATTTAAGTAACGCATTTGGAAATAATAATTTTCATTATTACGGAGATGGCACTTTTAACGCTTCTAACATAGGTAATATAAGTCAAACACATTTTGATGATGGTGGGTTTAATTTTTTGCAAAACACCACTAATTTAGATATTGCAAAACAGTTTGGGAAAGTAAACGAAGGTGGTATTAAAGTAGCGTATGGTGGTGAATTAAGATTTGAAGAGTATAGTATTTTTAAAGGAGCGCTTAATTCTTACAAAGCTTTTGTTACAGATGGATTTGAACAAGCTCCCGGCGCGCAAGGGTTTCCGGGTTTTAGTCCTGATGATAAAATAAAAGCCAACAGAATAGTGACTGGCTTGTACACCGATTTGGAATATACTCCAACGGAAGCCTTGTTAATTACAGGCGCAGTAAGAGTGGAAAATTATGCTGACTTTGGGTCGGTAGCTACCTTTAAAACATCAGCTCGTTTAAAAGTGAGTAATAATTTTAATTTAAGAGGTTCATTGAGTACTGGTTACCGTGCACCTTCCTTACAACAAAAATATTTTAGCAATACACTTACTTCATTTTCAGGCGGGAATTTAGTGCAATCCAGAATTGCGAATAACGATGACCCTCTAACAAAGCTTGCAGGCATCCCGTCTTTGAAACAAGAAACTTCAATAAATAGTAGCATCGGTTTTTCATGGAAACCTGCAAATGGATTAACTGTTACTGTTGATGGCTATTCCATTAAAATGAAAGATCGCGTGGTATTATCTGGTTTGTTTAACGCAAGCGATGAATCATTACCATCAGCGTTAACAGATAAGCTAAATTCATTGGGTGTTGCCACTGCACAATTTTTTTCAAATGCAGTAAACACAACCAATACAGGAGTTGATATTGTTATCGATTACCAAAAAAAGTTGTCTAACAAAGAAAAAATTAAATTTCTGTTTACAGGAAACATTCAACATATTTCAATTGATAAAATAAACATTCCAACAGCTTTATCAAATACTAAATTTGCAACTGATCCCTATTATACGGATAGAGCTAAATTTTTTACAAATGAAATGCCAAGCACTTTCTTTAGTACAAGGGAAATTTATTTTTTAAAGGCTTCTGCTCCAGAATCTAAGTATTCATTTACTGCTGACTATACAAAAAATAAGCTCAGTGTTGGAGCTAGACTTACCTATTTTGGCAATGTAGCATTAACTGGTTTTGGCGACCCAGATTACGATGGAATTTACCCAATGGTGCCTGTTGATGATCCCAGCACCGCAAAAAATACAACCAACTTCAATGGTGGAACTTATGTACCAGAATTATTTAATTACAAAGGGAAACTCACCACAGATATTTACGCAAATCTTCAACTAAGTAAAAAAACAGCTTGGATTGTAGGCGCTGATAATCTTTTCAATGTGCACCCGAACTTTGCAGTCAATTCGCAAGCTAAATGGTATGCTGGTGACAATGAAACTGGTGGACCTTGGGATGGCGTTCAAATGGGCTACAACGGGATGAGAATATTTAGCAAACTAGTTTTTAAATTTTAATACTATAAATTAAATAACTTTAAAGCCTTCTCGTTAACGCGGGAAGGCTTTTTTAATAACAAAAAATATTAACTGATTTTATTCAAATACAAAACGAATGAAAAAAATATTTACCACAGGGATACTTCTTTTATTAACTGCATTAACTGCATTAACTGCAAGTGCACAAAATGGTATTGTCGTTTTTCAAACCGACTTTGGCACCAAGG